>OGOD01000349.1_pt1 | contig 43275 bp, 31 predicted proteins | sample 1573631 | NCBI WGS metagenome assembly OGOD01 (sample SAMEA2581895, study PRJEB24529) | metagenome | biome: Human gut stool | place: China | collected 2011
CAAGCTGCGCATCGTCTACCTCGAGGACTACTGTGTCAGCCTGTCCGAGCGCCTGATGCCCGCCTCCGAGGTCTCTGAGCAGATCTCTCTGGCCGGCACCGAGGCATCCGGCACCGGCAACATGAAGTTCATGCTGAACGGCGCGATCACGCTGGGCACGCTGGACGGCGCGAACGTTGAGATCGCCGACGCTGCCGGCCACGAGAACGAGATCATCTTCGGTATGCTGACCCCCGAGGTCAACGCACTGAAGGGCATGGGCTACCACCCGAACGCCTTCATCAACGGCGACAACACCGCGATGGCAGTTCTGGACTTCCTGGAGAAGGGCTGGAACGGCGAGAACTTCAGCGAGGTCACCAGCAACCTGCGCAACTCCGACCCGTACATGGTCATGGCGGACTTCAAGGACTACCGCCGTGCCCAGCACGACCTGCAGGAGCTGTACCGCGACAAGCAGAAGTGGAACCACATGAGCCTGAAGAACATCTCCAACGCAGGCATCTTCAGCGCAGACCGTTCCATCATGGACTATGCGCGTGACATCTGGGGCGCTACTCCCGTCAAATAATCTGGTTATCTGATTTTTGCCGTGCCCTGTTCGGGGCACGGCTTTTTTGTGCAGGCTTCCCCATCGGGGGAAGCTGTCACCGAAGGTGACTGATGAGGGCCAAGTCTGCCCTGCCGCCCTTTTGACGGGCCATAGCGGCAGGCTCTCCCCTCATCCGGCCCTCCGGGCCACCTTCTCCCCCAGGGGAGAAGGCTTTACGCTAACGTAAAGGGGAGACTTCCATGTCCCACACATTCTACAACAGCCTCGACCTCACCTGCAAATCCCCGTTCGGGGCGGTGAAGGCCGGTCAGCCTGTGACCTTCAACCTGACCGTGCCGGAGGACCTCGGCTACGTTGACCCGCATCTGGTGCTGACGAAAGACTGCGAGGACCCCGTCCACTACCGCATGGAGTTCACGGGCCAGACACCCAAGGTCAACCACTTCGCGCTGACCGTCACGCCGACGACCTCGGGGCTGTACTTTTATCACTTTGATTTGTACACGGATTTTCGCCGCATCTACCGCACGCCGGGCGGTGAGGGTGTGCTCAGCTGGACTGACGGTCAGGACTGGCAGCTGACGGTCTACGAGCCGGACTTCAAGACGCCCGACTGGCTGAAAAACGGCACGATGTATCAGATTTTCCCGGACCGCTTCTGCGAGGGAAAGCCCAACAAAGTGATGCCGTTTGCAGACCGCATCTACCGCGCCGACAAGACCGGCGAGCCGTATTTCTGGCCCACCGAGCAGAGCGAGGGCTACCTGAACATGGACTATTACGGCGGCGACTTCGCGGGAATCCAACAAAAGCTGCCGTACCTGCGCGATTTAGGCGTGACCTGCATCTACCTGAACCCGATTTTTGAGGCCCACGCCAACCACCGCTACAACACGGCGGACTACCTCAAGGCCGACCCGCTGCTGGGCACGAACGAGGAGTTCAGCGCCCTGTGCGCCGCTGCCGCCAAGGAGGGCATCCGCATCATCCTGGACGGCGTGTTCAGCCACACGGGGTCGGATTCCCGCTACTTCAACCGCGAGGGCCGATACGGCCCGGGCGGCGCGTACCGGGACCGCAGCTCTCCCTACCGCAGCTGGTACGACTTTGACTCGGGCTATCCCTGCGGCTACCGCAGCTGGTGGGGCTTTGAGACGCTGCCCGAGGTGCAGGAGGAATCCCCCTCCTACGTGGAATTTATCTGCGGCAAGGGCGGCGTCATCGACACCTGGCTGAATCTGGGCGCGTCCGGCTTCCGGCTGGACGTAGCCGACGAGCTGCCCGACGATTTTATTGAAAAAATTCGCGCTGCCGTCAAATCCCACGGCGAGGACAAGCTGCTGCTGGGCGAAGTGTGGGAAGATGCGACGACGAAGGAGGCCTTTGGCCGCCGCCGCACCTACCTGCGCGGGCACGGTCTGGACGCTGTGATGAACTACCCGTTCCGCAGCGCCACGCTGGACTACCTGCACGGCGCGGACGTCACCGCCGTGGCCGACGCTCTGATGCAGATCTGCGAGCACTACCCTGCCCCGGCGCTGAACTGTGCGATGAATTTCCTGTCCACCCACGACACCGAGCGCGCCATCACGGCGATTGCGGGCGAGCCCTGCAACGGCCGCGACCGCTACTGGCAGAGCAAGCGGGTCATTCCCTCCGGCCAGATGGACGAGGCCATCCGCAGACTGCTGCTGGGCTATGCGATGATTTTCACGCTGCCCGGCGTGCCCTGCGTCTACTACGGCGACGAGATCGCCATGCAGGGCTACCGCGACCCGTTCAACCGTGCGTTCTTTGACTGGAACTCCACCGAGCAGCGGCTGCGCGGCCCGATCAAAACGCTGGCCGCCCTGCGCCGCAGCTGCGACGCCTTTGACGGCGGGCGGCTCGAGATCGTCCGTGCCGAGGGGGATATTCTCCACTACCGCCGCGTCGGCGTTGTCCAGACGGCGGAAATCATCCTGAACCGCGGCCCGCATCTGATTGCCGAGGAAGCCTTCGGCAAGAACACCGAGGTCAACCCCGGCGGCTTCACCGTGCTGGTCGAGGACAACCATCCGGAGCATGTGGGGTATTTTTCTGTCTACTAATCCGGGAACGGGTGCCTCCCTTGCCCCTCTCGGCCACACCCATTTATAGCAGTCTGTAGGGGCCGGGCATGCCCGGCCCGCAGCCTTACGCTAACACCCTTTTCCGCCTTACACCCCTTTTCACCCCTCCGCGGGGCGTCGGGGACGCCGCCCCCTACAAATTTGCCGCAAACCTTCTGGCTGCTTGCAGGGGAGGGATTCATCCTTCCCGTCTCCCTCACCCCCGCCTTCCTCAAAAATTTCTCTTGCAAAATCTCCTTCTCCGCGTTATAATACCCTCAAGGTAAAAGGGAGTAAGGGACGCGCCCCTGCCGCGCGCCGTATCGCTTCGTCACCACGGGTGGCCTGCCGCCCCGGGGCATACTGTGAACACTGAGACTTTTGCTGCAGACTTTTTCTGCGGCAGGGGTCTTTTTTTGTACCCTGCCGCCCACAAACGGGAGGTATCATACATGCAATTTCTGCAAACCTTCGCCGGGCTGTTCGCCAACTTCGGCAATCTCACATGGCAGATGGTGGTCATGTGGGTCATCGGCGGCCTGCTGATTTACCTGGCCATCGCCAAAAAGATGGAGCCGAGTCTCTTGCTGCCTATGGGCTTCGGCGCGATCCTTGTCAATCTGCCGCTGTCCGGGGCCATCACGCAGGGGACTACCGTCGGCCCCATCAGCGCGCTTTTTGACGCCGGTATGTCTAATGAGCTGTTCCCGCTGCTGCTTTTCATCGGCATCGGCGCAATGATCGACTTCGGCCCGCTGCTGGAAAAGCCGTGGCTCATGCTGTTCGGTGCGGCGGCGCAGTTCGGCATTTTTGTCACACTCGTGCTGGCAGGGCTGTTCTTTGACCTGCCCGACGCGGCGTCCATCGCGGTCATCGGCGCGGCGGACGGCCCGACGGCTATCTTCGTGGCGAACACCCTGGGCAGCAAATACCTGGGTGCCATCATGGTCGCGGCGTACAGCTACATGGCGCTTGTGCCCATCGTGCAGCCGCCGGTCATCCGCCTGTGCACGACCAAAAAAGAGCGGCTGATTCGGATGCCGTACCAGAAGGGCAGCGTCAGCAAAACCACCAAAATTTTGTTCCCGATTGTGGTCACTATGCTGGCCGGGCTTGTCGCGCCCGCCAGTGTGGCGCTGGTCGGCTTCCTTATGTTCGGCAACCTGCTGCGCGAGTGCGGCGTGCTGAACGCCCTGTCCGAGACCGCGCAGAACGTACTGGCGAACCTTATCACGATTGTGCTGGGCCTGACCGTGGCGGGCCAGATGACCGCCGACAAATTCGTCCGGCCCGACACACTGCTGATTCTGGCGCTGGGTCTGGTCGCGTTCATTTTTGACACCGCCGGCGGCGTTTTCTTCGCCAAGCTGTTGAATTTGTTCCTGCCCGAGGGCAAAAAAATCAACCCGATGATCGGCGCGGCAGGCATTTCTGCGTTCCCGATGAGCGGGCGCGTCGTCAACCAGATGGGCCTGGCTGAGGACAACCAGAATTTCCTGCTGATGTACTCGATCAGTGTCAACGTCTCGGGCCAGATCGCGTCGGTCATTGCCGGCGGCCTGATCCTGACCCTTATGAGCAGCTTCGTATAAGGAGGTCAACCCATGTCAACCGCACTTCTTCCCGTCACCCTCTCGATGCTCTGCGCCGGTATGGCCGGCATCTTCCTCGTCCTCGGCGTCCTCGTGCTGGGGGTGTATGCACTGAATAAGTTTTTCAGCGGAAAATAAAAAAGCTTCTCCGAATGGAGAAGCTCAACTTACAGGGGCGGGCATTGCTCGCCCCTGCTTTTTTATATTTTACAGGTTTACTCCTTCGCCACAAACGCCACGCCCACGGCACCGGGGCCGATGTGGGTGCCGATGGTGGGGCCGATCTGGCCGACGCGGCCGCCGGTCAGGTGAAGGTTCTGGTGCAGGTAGTGGTGCACCGGCGCGACCAGCTGCTTGTCGTCGCTATAAATCAGCGTGTAGCCGTAAAACGGGTCAATACCGCCCTGCTTGTCCAACTGCTTGAACAGAGAGACGAGCGCACCAGGGCGTCCACGGCCCTTGTCCACGAGCTTGATCTCGCCGTCCTTCAGGGCCAGCACCGGCTTGATGCCCAGCGCACCACCCACAATGGCAACGGCGGCGGGCAGCCGTCCGCCCTTTTGCAGGTGCTTGAGGCTGTCAACGATGGCAACGATGCGCACCCGTTTTTTGAACTGCTCAAGCGCGTTGAAGATTTCCTTCGCGGAGAGGTGCTCCTCGTCGCGCAGACGCAGGGCCTCGCGGACGATGAGAGCCTCGCCCTGGGTGGCGGACTCGGAATCAACGATGTACGGTGCAAAATCAGCGTCCGCAGCGGCAAGTCTTGCAGACTGGAATGTGCCGGACAGCTTTTGGGCAATCGTGATGACGATGACCTCGTCCCCCGCCGCGGCGGCATCCTCATACGCCTGTATATAGGCGGACGGGCTGGGCTGGCTGGTGCGGGGCAGCTTGCTGTCGGAGGCCAAACGGGCAAAATAATCATCCTTCGTCATCGTGCCGTCATCCTCCTGCGAGCTTCCGTCCATGAAGGTGACGGTCATCGGCACAACGGTAACGCCGGGGGCGTTCAGCTCCGCCGCGGTCAGATCGGCGGCGGAATCGGTGAGAATACGGATCATAGCTACTCCTTTTTATAAAGCGGCGGCGGGGCCGTACAGTTTGTTGACTATTCAATAACTCGTTCAGTATACCACAGTTTTTCCGCGCTGTAAAGTGGATGAGGGCATAGAAAAAGCCCCCTTGCGGGGGCGGATTCTGGCAAAAATGACAGCGTGGAAAGCAAACAGCCACACTGTAGGGGCCGGGTATAGCAAATGGCCTTTTGTGGGAAAGCGGCGGGCGGATACGGAATCCGCCCCTACGGAAGATGTGATTTTGGAGGAAGCTATAAATAAGGGCAGAGGGCGGCGGCGCAAGGCGGCGGGCGGCATATATGCCGCCCCTACTGCTCTATAAGCTTTTTAGCAATGCAATACCCGCACACGGCCCGGCAGGGAGGCTCCTCCCCTACTCCTCAATGCCCAATAGCTCTGTGGCCGTATCCGGGTCAAGCTGCTGGACGGATTCGAGCTTGCGGGTGATGGCGCGGCTGCGGGGGCCGATCAGCTCCTCCAGATCGGAGCCGGTCTGGTTCAGGTGGCGCTGCATCTGCTGCAGACCCGCGCCGAACTTTTCAAACTCGGTCTTGACCGCACCCAAGATCGTCCAGACCTCGCCGCTGCGCTTCTGGATGGCCAGCGTGCGGAAGCCCATCTGCAGGGCGTTGAGCAGCGCCGCCATTGTGGACGGCCCGGCCACCGTGATCTGGTAATCCCGCTGCAAAAGCTCCGTTACACCGCTGGAAACCACCTCGGCGTACAGCCCCTCAAACGGCAGGAACAGGATGCCGAAGCTCGTCGTGTAGGGCACCTCAATGTACTTGTCGTGGATGTCCTTGGCCTCGGCGCGCAGGACGTTGTTCAGCGCCTTGCGCATGGCGGCCGCAGCGGCAGCATCGCCGCGCTCCTGCGCCGCCTGCAAATGCGCGTAGGTATCGCCCGGGAATTTCGCGTCGATGGGCAGCCAGACCGTGCCGTTCTGCCCCGGCATCTTGATGGCGTACTCCACGCGGTTCGTGCTGCCGGGTACGGTGGCAACGTTGCAGGCGTACTGGCCGGGGGCCAGGATCTGCTCCAGAATCGCGCCGAGCTGCACCTCGCCCAGGATGCCGCGGGTCTTGACGCCGGATAGCACCTGCTTTAAGCTGCCCACGTCGGCGGCCAGATTCTGCATCTCGCCCAGACCCTTGTAGACCTGCTCAAGCTGGGCACTGACCGTTTTGAACGAGTCGTTGATGCGCTGCTGCAGCGTGTCCTGCAATTTTTCCTCGACTGTGCCGCGGATCTCATCCAGCTTTTTGTTGTTGTCGGCGCGGATCGTGTTCAGACCCTGCACCAGCGCACCGCGCACACTGTCCATCCGGGTCGCATTGGAGTCCTCAAGATTTTTCAGCCGCGTTTCCATCATCGTCAGTTGGGCCAGCAGGGCATCGTTCGCGGCCTTCTGGCGGGCAGCCCCGGCTCGGTCAATGGATTCCAGCCGCGCCGTGCTGGCGGCGGCGTTCTGGCGCTGGTTCTCGGCCAGAACGGCAGAAAAATCCCGCAGCGTCGCCGTCGTTGTGCGGGCGCTCTCGCCCTGCATGGCGCGCAGCTGCTCGGCCAGCAGGTCGGTCTCGCTCTGCAAAACCGGCGTCACCGCGCGGACAAAGTCATCCGCCGTATCAATTTTCTGCTGCGGTTCGTCATTTTTGTGCATTACCTTTGCCAGCACCACGGCCAGCAGGATGTCCCCCGCCACGGCCAGCACCAGCAGCACATACAAAATCCAGCTCATAGGCACCTCACCGGATCAGCAGCAGTGCCGCGCCGATCACGGCCAGCACCGCCGCAAAAAATTCCGTCTCCCAGCTTTTGCGCTCCACACAGCGGGCGTTGGGGTTGTACCAGACCTGCAGCACCTTCCCCTTGTCCTTGTCGTGCCTGAACCAGAAGGCGTCGTTCGTCTCCAGCTCCAGCCGCCGACCGTTGGCGTACAGCTCCACCAGATAGCGGTAGCCGCCCGCGCCCCGGCTGTTGCTGGTGGATGACGCACGGCGGCATTCCAGCACGCGGGCGGGCAGCAGCACGGCCCCGCGGACCGTGCGGTATTTTTCCACAATGGCGGCTGCGGCCAGTGCAAAAAGCACGGTGCCCAGCACGCGATACACAATCAGTAATGTTGTCGGCATGGCAGTCTCCCCAAGGCAACACCGCATAGTTCCCACCTTACGGCTTAAGCACCGCTCCGGCGGCTGCGGCACCTCACCCGCCGTATCGGCACTTAGAATTATACGGTATTGCCCTAACATTTGATGCTTCTATGATACAACATTTTGGTGTTAAATGCAAGCAGTTTTAACACACTTTCGCACTTTAGTGTATTGACTTGTTTGGGCAAATTTGCTAGAATATTAAAAGATGCCAAGACCGAGCAAATGCAAATTTTACAAAGAAAGAGGTCGGCGCACCGCTGTGCGCCTTTACGCTATGCAGCAGAATGAACGTAACACCGCCCTGTATGAGGCGATCCTGCGACTGAACAGCCTGGATGAGTGCATCCGCTTTTTTGACGACCTGTGCGCCGTGACCGAGCTGCGCACGATGGAGCAGCGCTACGCTGTGGCCGGGTGCCTTTTGCAGGGCAAGGTCTACAGCGAGATCCGCCGCGAGACCGGCGCATCCAGCGCCACGGTCAGCCGCGTGAACCGTATGCTGAACTACGGCACCGGCAGCGTGGCCGAGAGCGTGCGCGAGGACCTGGCCGCACAGGGCGTCACCGCCGACACAAAGAAATAAGGAGGGTCCCACCATGTCCGTTTCGATTCAGGATTTCGGCAAGTCCACCAGCGGCCAGACCGTTAAGCTGGCGACGCTGAAAAACGATTTTATCGAGGTGCAGCTGCTGAGCTATGCCGCCATTATCCATCGCATCATCGTAAAAGACCGCAAGGGCAATCCCGTGGACGTCGTGCTGGGCTATGACACTGCCGCCGACTATGAGCTGAACACCGACAGCATGGGCGCCGCCGTGGGCCGCTTTGCCAACCGCATTGCGGGCGCGCAGTTCCCGCTGTATGAGGAGATCGTCCATATCACGCCGAACCAGAACGGAAACTGTCTGCACAGCGGCCTGCACGGGTTCAATCACACGATGTTTGACGTGGCACTGACCCCCGGCGAGACCGACAGCGTAACAATGACGGCCACGAGCCCCGCCGGGACAGACGGCTTCCCCGGCAATTTTGATCTGACCATCCAGTACAGCCTGGCCAAGAGCGGGCTGGTCATCCGCTACGGGGCGACCACCGACGCGCCCACCGTCTGCAATATGACGAACCACAGCTATTTTAACCTGAACGGCCACGCCAGCGGCAGTGCGCTGGGCCATCGCGTGACGGTGGACGCCGATTCTTACCTCGAGGCCGATGCCGCCAGCATCCCCACCGGGCGCAAGCTGCCGGTCAAGGGCACCCCGATGGACTTCACCGAAGAAAAGACGCTGGGGCTGGACATCGGCGCGGATTTCACCCCGCTGACCGATTGCTGCGGCTACGATCAGTGCTATGTCATCCGTGACAGCGGTCTGCGCCACGCCGCCTGGGCTGTCGGCCCCGAAACCGGCATCCGCATGGAGGTGCTGACGACCCTGCCGGGCGTCCACCTGTACACGGCCAACTTCCTGGCCCCGGTCACGGCGGGCAAGGACGGCGCACACTACGCTGCCCGGGATGCCGTCTGCTTTGAGACGGAGGACTTTCCCGACGCACCGAACCACCCGAACTTCCCCGACACGACACTGCTGCCGGGCAAGCCGTACAGCTCGACGACGATCTACCGGTTTGATTTGGCGGAGATGTGATCTTCCTTGCCTTCCCCTGCGGGGGAAGGTGGCCGAGGCCCCGCCCGAGGCCGGATGAGGGGCGGCCTTGCGGCAATTGCCCGGTAACGGGCTGCTGTCGGTAGCTTTGCCCTCATCAGTCCGCTATGCTGACAGCTTCAGTCTCCGCGCCAAGAGCCGCCTTCGGCGGTTGCGCTCCGACACGCGCCTGCGGGCGCAGCCCCGAGGGGGAAGCCTTTCCATAAAAACCGCCCTGCACGTTTTTTCGTGCGGGGCGGTTCTTTTTTACTTCTCTTTGCTCAGCAAGATCCGGTCATTGTCCAGCGCGTGGCCGACGTTCTCTGCGAAGCGGTCCAGCAGGCCGTCCACGGTGGTGTGGGTGCGCTCCTCGCCGCTGATGTCCAGCACAATATGACCGTGGTCCATCATCAGCGTACGGTTGCCCAGGGTCAGCGCGTCGTGCATGTTGTGGGTGATCATCAGGCAGGTCAGGTGGTTTTCGGCCACGATTTTTTTGGTCAGCTCCAGCACCTTGTCCGCCGTGCCGGGGTCCAGCGCCGCCGTGTGCTCGTCAAGCAGCAGCAGCTTCGGCGTGACGAGGGTCGCCATCAGCAGGGTCAGCGCCTGGCGCTGGCCGCCGGACAGCAGACCCACGGGCTGCTTCATGCGGTCCTCAAGCCCCAGACCCAGCGCGGAGAGCTTTTCGGCAAACAGCTCCCGGTCCTTTTTGTTGATGCGGGAGAACGCCGAGGTGTGCCCCGACGCGCGCAGGAAGGCCAGCGCCAGATTTTCCTCAATCGTCATGTGCGGGGCCGTGCCGCGCAGCGGGTCCTGGAACATGCGGCCAATCGCCTTGGAGCGCTTGAAATCCGGCAGAAAGGTGATGTCCCTGCCGTCCAGCGTGATCGTGCCGGTGTCGGCGATGAACTCGCCCGCAATGGCGTTGAACAGCGTGGACTTGCCCGCGCCGTTGGAGCCGACAATCGTCGCAAAGTCGCCGTCGTCCAGATGCAGGTTCACGTTTTCGAGGGCGACCTTCTCATTGACAGTGCCCGGATTGAACGTTTTGCTGATGTTTTTCAGATCAAGCATGGCGGGCACCTCCCTTCTGGGCGTTGGCGCGGCGGCGGCGGAAATCTGCCTTGGCCTTGAGGGCCGGGGCTGCAATGGCCAGCGCGACGATGACGGCGGAGATCAGCTTCAGGCACTCCGACGGGACGTTGGCACGCAGAGCCAGCGCAATAATGAAGCGGTAGATGACACTGCCCGCGACGGCGGCCACAGCCTTGACCCACATGCCGCCGCGGCCAAAGAGCGTCTCGCCGATGATGAGCGAGGCCAGGCCGATGACGACCATGCCGGTGCCGAGGTTGATGTCCGCCGAGCGCTGGTACTGGGCCAGCACCGCGCCGGACAGCGCGGTCATGGCGTTGGCGATGCAGAGGCCCACCGTGATGGTGAAGGCGGTGTTGATGGACGACGCACGGACCATGTCCGGGTTATCGCCGGTAGCGCGGATGGACAGGCCCAACCGGGTGCCGAGGAACGCGATGAGCAGTGCGCAGACCACCACGGTGACAAGCGCTGCCACGATGAGCTTATAGGGTGCGCTCTCGCCAAAAACGCCCTGTGCAGCGGTAAAGACCGTTTTGGTTTTCAGCATGGGCACGTTGGAGGAGAAGCCCATGACCGCAAGGTTGACCGTGTACAGCCCCGTGTTGGTGATGATGCCCGCCAAAATCGACGGCACAGCGAGCTTTGTCTGCAAAAACGCGGTGATAAAGCCCGCCGCCGCACCGGCCAGCATGGCCAGCGGCAGCCCCAGGAACGGGTGGCCCGCCACGGCGGCGGTGGCCGACACGGCGCAGCCCAGCGTGAACGCACCGTCGGTGGTCATATCGGCGATGTTCAGCACGCGGAAGCTCAAAAACAGCGCCATAGCGACCAGCGCGTAGATAAAGCCCAGCTCCAGTGCATTCAGCACGGTGGCAACGGTAAACATAGGGTGACTTCCTCTCTGATTAAACTTGTCCCCCTCTGCGAGGGGGATGTCCGCAGGACAGGGGGAGAGAACCTTGCCACTGCCCGAAATATTTCGGGTGATGGCCAGGCTCTCTCCCCCACCGCCTGCGGGCGGAGCCCCCTCCCAGAGGGGGCCGGGATTTTTTTATTCCGCCGTGGTGACCTCGACGACCTGGCCGGCCAAATCGTTGAAGGCGCTGTAGTCGATGCCCAGGGCGGCGGCGGTCTCGGTGTTGACGGTGATGATGCCGCCGTCCATGACGTGGTACGCGGGGACAACGCCGGTCTCGAGGATGTCGAGCGCCATGTCGGCGGTGTAGGTGCCCAGCTCGGTGTAGTTGACGCCGCAGGTTGCAAACGCACCTGCCGTGACGAAGCTGTCCGCGCCGGTGTAGAACGGGATGCCGCCCTTGGTCAGCGTCTCGGAGACAGCGGCGGCAGCGGCCATGACCACGTTGTCCGTCGGGGTAAAGACGGCATCGACCTGGCCGACCATGCTGGATGCGGCGGTCATGATCTCGTCGTTGGTGTTGCCGGTCTTTTCGACGTAGGCAATGCCCTTGGCATCCAGATACGCCTTGGCCTCGGCAATCGGGGTCGTGGAGTTGGCCTCGGAGTTGGAGTAGAGCAGGCCGACGGTCTGGATGTCGGGCTGAACGGCGAACATCATATCCATGATGGACTGGGTGTTCAGTGCGTCGGACGTGCCGGTGACATAGTCGATGTCGGTCAGGTCTGCGGCGGCGGGGTCGGAGATGGCCGCGTAGATGACCGGGGTCTTGGTGGACTCGGCGGCGGTGGTCATGCACTGGGCGGCCAGCGTCGCGATGGGAATGATGGCGTCATAGCCGTCGGCGACGACCTGTGTGCCGATCTGGTTCAGCGTTGTGGCGTCGTTCTGGCCGTTGAAGTCCTTGTACTCGATCGTGATGCCCTTCTCGGCGGCCTTGGCGTCCAGCTCTTTCTCAATAGCCACGCGGATCTCGTCGAGGCTGGCGTGGTCTAGCTGCTGGACAATGGCGACCTTGTAGCTGTCAGCGGCGGCGGTGTCCGCGGTGCTCTCGGCAGCGGACGCGGTGGTCTCGGCGGAAGATGCGGCAGTGTTGGCGGTATCGGCAGTGAAGCCGCAGGCGGCCAGGCTGGTCATCATGGCGGCGGCGGACAGAACAGCAACAAACTTTTTCATGGTAAATTCTCCTTAATTTGTAAATTGTAGTGAATGTCAGGTCTGTAGGGGCGGCCATTGCCCCTATAGTGCCCGGTGCGTTCCGGGCCATCCAGATTTACAAATTCAGGCTTGCCATCGTTCTTTCATCAGGTTCATGTTCCCTCTCCCCCATTGTCAAAAACAAAACTGCCCTTGCACAGAACTTCTCCTGTGCAAGGGCAGATAAAACAAATCTGTGGTGCCACCTTGCTTGCCGTGCTTACTATACAATCACGGCCACTCTGTAGGGAACCAACATTCCCCTGCTCTGTAACGGGAGCTGCCCGTCAGCGGATACTGCGGGCCATGCCCGTTTCCCCGTGCCCTCCGCGAACCATTATGCAGACCCGCTCTGTATCCCCTTCCCAGCATCGGGGACTCTCTGTAACTGCGCTGTGTGCTTTACTTTCGCTTCATTGGTTTAAAGCATTTATACCACACACGGGCGTGATTGTCAACACCCAATTTCAAATTTTATTCAGATTCTGCGGATTCCGGCGACGCCATGTTGTTTTTATCCAGCACAAACAGTTTTTGCACCTGTTCGGCCACGGGGGTGTCGGTGTCCTTCAGCAGGCAGTTCTCCGTCAGGTAGGGGCTGTCCTCGCCGTCCAGCGCCAGCAGCATATCTTTTCCGCGCAGGGCATCGCTGCCCAGGTACTCGGTCAGGCTGTCAGCGTCCCAGGCGGTCTCGGTATCGTCGGGCGTGAAGCTGCCGGCGTTGCTCCAGGTGCCGTAGACTGCGCCAATGGCGCAGACGCGCTGCGGGTCCTCGTCCTCGCCGTATTTCTGCTTATCCAGCTGCGCCTGCAGCTCGGACGCCATGCTGCCCTCGGTCATCAGGGCGCTGGCCTCGTCGGTAAAGATCAGGATGCCGTCCTTCTTATAGGTTTTCAGCAGCTGCTTCGCGTCGTAGGTCGGCAGCTCACTGTCGTCCGCGACGTTCAGCGTGCCCTGCATGGCGTAGTACAGGCGGGACACGGCGGCGTAACTGCTGCCGAAGAACCGCTCCATCTGGCGCGGATATTTGGCCATCGCCGTCTTGAACCAGTAGACGGCATTGCTGGTCGTGCCGCTGCGCATGACCTGCACAGCCTCGGCGATCTCTGTCTCGGGCGTGTTGTAGCTCGCATTGGCCAGCACGGTCAGCGCTTTGCCCACTGTCGCACTGCGGGCATCTGCCCCCAGACCCGCGGCGTGGAAAACACCGGGGTAGCGCGTGCGGACGTGCTCCCACAGGGTGCGGGCGCTGTCGCGCCGGTCGGCGGGCAGCACGGACAGGTAGCTGTCCAGGCTCCCGGTATTGCCGGTCTGCAGATAGTTGTCCAGCAGCACGCCCGCGGCGGCGCCGTCCGGCACGGCCACGACCCGCACGCCCGCGCTGTACAGCTTGTCGATCAGCGCACCGCGCAGCTCATTGCCGCGCAGGTTGTCGGTGTCGGCCACAAAGACGCGGTACTCGTCGCTGCCGAAGTCCGACGCATCGAGCGCATAAGTCATATCAATGCGGTGCAGATACTTACTATTGTACTCCTCCACGGGGTTGGTCACGTCGGCGCTCTCGCGGGTCGCAATGACCAGCTCGCCCGCGGCCTCGGCGGCGGCGGTCTCCGGCGTGGCGGCAATGACCTCCTCGGCGGTCTTATCATCGTACAAAAAGTCCTGCAATGCCTTAATATTCACGACCCAGTCGGGGTCGTACATCAGGCGGTCATCCATGCCCGTGCGGATGCCGTAGGTGCCTTGCAGCGGCATGGACATCTGCTGCACATCGCAGCCCAAAAAGCCCGGCAGCTGCACAAGCAGCGCGGCGATCTCGGACTTGGTAAAGTTCGTCTGGATCAGCGGCAGAATGGTATTGAGCAGGTTGTCCAGCTCCATGACGCTGGCGTTCTGCACCTGATCCAGCACGGCCTTAATGACGGTGCGCTGGCGTTCGACGCGCTTCCAGTCGTTGTCGATCTTGCGCAGACGGGCGTATTGCAGCGCCGTGTAGCCGTCAAAATGGTTGGGGCCCGGGTCAACGTGGTTGACGATCAGCATCGAGTTGGAGGGGACCTCCCAGTTCAGGGCCTTGGCCTCCATCTCGGTAATATCAAGGTCTACGCCGCCGACGGCGTCCACGATCTGGACGAAGGAGTTGAAATTGACGCGGACGTAGTGGTCTACCTGCACGTTGAAGCAGTCCTCGATGGTTTTCATTGTCAGCTTTGCGCCGCCGTAGCGGAAAGTGTGGGTGATCCAGTCGTACTGGCCCTCATAGCCGTCCAGCAGAATCGGCACGCCGGTGCCGCGCTCGATGGAGACCAGCCGGATGACGTGATCCTTGATGTCGAGCGAGACCAGGATCATGCTGTCGGAGCGCGCGTCGTCGCTGAACTCGGTAGTGTCCTCCGTGCCGTCGAGCTGGTTCAGGTGGGTGAAGGCATCGGCGTCGTTGACGGCCTCGGTGCGCTCGTCGGTGCCGATGAGCAGGATGTTCAGCACGTTGTCGTCAGAGAACGGGCTACCCTCGGGCATTGTCATCTCGCTTTCGGTGTGGGTCAGGCCGGTTCCGTCCAGGTCCTGGTCCTCGTCCGCGCCGATCTCACCCATCTCGCTGACGCTGCCGTCATCATAGCGCAGCAGGTCGAGCTTGCCGTTGACGTAAAGGGCCGCCAGCACAGCCAGCACGGCCAGAATGCCGACAACAATGACCGCGATTTTGCCACCCTTGGGCAGGCGCCGCCACGGATTCCTTTTTAGCGCTCCATCGGTTGTTTTTTCAGTTTTCGTTTTCAGTTCGTTCATATTTTTACTTTCCCCTGTTGTTGCCTTACCTATAATCCTGTTGTGTAGGGGGCAATGGCCGCCCCTACATATATTCAGCGTGTCGAAAAACCTCCCTCTGCGAGGGGGCCAAGGGGTGAGCACACCTTTTTCGACAGGCTGATATATTACGTGCGTTTTAAGCGTTTGGCGATTTTCCGCACATCACAACAATAATACAAAAACGCCAGCCCTGCAAAGACGGTCAGTCCCAGTGCGCGCCAGGTGAACCAGCCGTGCTGGATGCTGTGGGTGCGCAACACGATGAACCACGCCGGGGTCATCAGCGCGCAGAGCCCCAGCGGCAGTGCGCGTGCGAGCTGCTGCCTGTCCCGGATGCTGGCTGCAAACAGCGCCAGAAGCAGAACGACAGCCAGCACCAGCGGCCAGAACAGGTGTTTGCCCGCCAGTGTCGTGTATACAAAACGTAAAATATTACTCCAAGTCAATTCCATGCCGTGCCAGCTGTCGGCGGCAGTGCGCACGCCCACCTGATGCAGCGCGTCGGCAATGACGTTTTGCCCGGTGACAAGCCCGGCCAGCACCCATTTGGATGCCCAGCAGAGCAGGTAGCCGACGCCCCACGTCAGGCTGCCGCCCACAACGATGCCGCACTGCCTTGTGCCGGCCCGCAGACGCTGCTGCGGCTCAAGCAGCCAGCAGACAAGCGGCAGGCCAAGGGTCAGGACCGGCGTGACGAGCAAGTCGCAGAACGACGTCACAACGCCAAGAACCAGCAGTGCCAGGCAGACATCATCGCTGCGGCGGGGCTTGGCCAGCACCCAGACGCAGCCCGCGTAGGCAACGGCAAAGCAGGTGAAAAACTGTACCTGATGCGGTGCCCAGAACGCCGTGACCAGCAGCTGACTGACCGCGAACCACACCGCGGCCCGCAGCCCGCAGCGGCGGCGCAGCAGCACCGCCACCGCGGCAAACAGCACCGCCAGCACCAGATACTGCACCACGCGCACGCCGGTGATGTCGGTGACCAGCAGCAGCGGGCGCAGCCAGATCAGGTAGCCGTGCCAGTACCGCGCGTAGGAGAACGGCACAAGCGCGGGCGCGTCGGTGCGCTGTGCGCCCGTGGCCCAGTTTCTTTCTATGTACCATTGCAGGTCGTCGGCCAGCGTCTCAAAGTTATCGACGTTGTAGGCCGTATTCGTCATCATGGCGGTCAGCGGCGGGGCCTCGTCGGCGGACGCGGCCTCGGTCAGCATGATCGTGTCGGTGTAGTTGTCCATCTGGAACAGCTTGAAGTTCAGATATTCCGGGTACAGCCCCTCACCGGCGATTTTCACCGCTGAGTCGTAGACATGGTCCCGCACCGGCTCCCCGGGCAGGGCGTAGGCCGCCAGCAGCAGCACAAAAAGCGCCGCCAGCGTCACGGCGAACGCCGCCAGCGCCCGCAGGGCAAAGGGTGGTTTTTGGTTTTGTGGTTTTGCCATGCGGCACCCCTTTCACACAAAAATACAGTTTAATTATAAAACAAAACTCCCGCCGTTGCAACGGTGGGAGTGTGAAAAAAGGTTGAACGAATGTTGGGGCAATACCGCATAATTCTAAGTGCCGATACGGCGAGCGAGGTGCGGCAGCTGCTAAGCCAAAAGCGCAGATAATACTGGATGTCTTATCGAGCATTTTGGCAACGCAGATGCCGTGCCGCAGCCGCCGGAGCGGTGCTTAAGCCGTTAGGCGGGAATTGTGCGGTATTGCCTTAGGACGTCCTTGCTCCCTCGCAGAGGGGGCCAGGGGAATGTTCCCTACACCATATCCGTCTGCCTGGACACCGACAGCACGATGCCCATCTCCCCCAGCAGCATCAATAAGCTGGTGCCGCCCGACGAGAAAAACGGCAGGCTGATGCCGGTGTTCGGGATCGTGTTCGTCACAACGGCCATGTTCAGAATTGCCTGCAGCGTGACCTGCACGACGAACCCGACGACGAGCAGTGCGCCGAACTTATCCCGCGCGCGCACCGCAATCGACATGCCGCGCAAGAGCAGCAGCAAAAACAGCGCCACGACCAGCGCCGCCCCGATAAAACCAAGCTCCTCACACAAAATCGAAAAAATAAAGTCGTTCTGCGGCTCCGGCACGTACAGATATTTCTGTCGGCTGTTGCCCAGCCCCAGCCCGGCCAGCCCGCCCGACGCGATGGCGTAGAGGCTCTGGATCGTCTGGTGACCTTCGCCCAGCGGGTCGGCAAAGGGGTCACGCCACGACGCGAGCCGGTCCGTGGCGTAGGGCACCAGCTCCGGCAGTGCAATGACCGCCGCCGCAATGGCCGCCGCGCCCAGCCCCCCGGCCAGCCCGAACCAGTGCAGCCCTGTGCCGCCCACAAACATCAGCACCGCGCCGATGGACAGGATCAGCAGCGTGCCGGACAGGTGCGGCTCCAGCAGCATGAGCACCGTGACGACCCCCAGAATCAACGCGAACGGCACAACGCCTGTGGAAAACGACTTCATCCTGTCGTGATTCAGTGAGATGATATGCGAGAACACCAGCACAATCGAGAATTTTGCGATTTCACTGGGCTGCAGCGTGCCCAGCCCCGGCAGCACGATCCACCGCTTGCAGCCGTTGTACTCCGGCATGAAAAGCACGATGGCAAGCAAAAGCAGCGAGATCCCCAGCATCGGCCAGGCCAGCCTGTGCCAGACGTGGTAGTCCACCAGGCTGGCCGCGTACATAGCCAGCACGCCCAGCGCCGCAAACAGCAGCTGCGGACGGATGTAGGTGTAGGCGTCGCCGCGGCGGTAGAGCGCCACCGCGTACCCCGCGGAGAACAGCATGATGAGCCCGTAGCTCAACAACAGCAGCAAGATCAGCAGAAACGGTATGTCGAATGTCGGCAGCGATGCCGCCCGCGCCCGAATCCTTTGTAGAAGTGCAGCCATAACAAAGCCCCCTGCGCAGAGTGTACGCAGGGGGCGGCGGGTTTATGCTTTTGTCAGCGGTTCAAATCAAGGCTCAGCATCGTGTAGCCGTTGGCGCCGCTCTGGATGCTCTGGCCACTGGCCTCATAGCAGGCCTGCAGGACCTCCATGTTGGGCTGGGGCGCGTCCGGGTCGGTGATGGTCCCGGTGGCAAGGGCCTCGTTATAATTCTCAATAACCTGGGCACAGATGCGGCGGCGATCCCGCAGCGGTGTCAGCAGGTTGGCCATCCACTGCTGGTACATGCCGTGGTAGTCGCTGCCGTGGTCAGCAAACAGAAAGTAATATTCCTGCTCGACCTCCATGGGCGACGCCTGGCGGCTGTAGAAATCCCCCAGTGCCATGCGCTTTTTATCGGTGGAGTATTGCAGGATGTCCGACAGTCCATTGAGGAAAAGCTCTGGGTGCCGAATCCATTTGGAGTACGGCTCCACCTGCACTTTTAGTGCATCAAAGACGGCCAGAAAATCCTCAAGCGCGATCTTCATCTCGCCCTTTTCCCATTTCTGGATCGTGCGCTTATCCCGGCCCAGGCGGTCTGCCAGTTCCCGCTGTGAAACACCCGCTGCCTCCCTCGCAGCGGTCATTGCTTCTGCCACACGGCATCGATATGCGGACATAACATCTTCTCTCCCCTCAAAACGCGATTCACCGCCGGAAAAACAGCAAAGCGGCGGTGCAAAATGCGCCGCCAAAATTTCCGGCACTGGTTGTGTACTTTGCACACCGGGATATGCTATATTGTGAAGGGCGGCATCCATAAGTACACTAACACTACCATAATTTTACCCCAGTTACCATTTTTTGTCAATATATTTTGTTATGTAACATAGCAGGAGTGGGTGAAAATCGTGTATACCTATCGCGTTGTCTGTCAAAAGCTCTCCGCGCCCGAGCTCGGGCCCTACACTACCTACGGCATTCTGGCCGCGCGGGACCTCCGTGGCTGCCATCAGGTCGTACAGTTTATCTCCGACGTATCGTTGGACCGCGCCTTCGTCGAGGCCCTCGCACGCCGCTGCACCGCCGCCCAGCTCGACCCCTGCCACCTGCTGGACGTGGTCGAGGATGCCATTGGCGGGTAAAGCCTTCCGCCCCCAAAGGCTCCGGCCAGGGGCGAGGTGCGCCCCTTTGCCGGATGTCCTATAGCGCAAGGGACACCTCTCACATGCTGTTCCCGGCAAGCGCAGTCCTTGCCCGGGTGTGTTTGCAGTGCGCCTTTTTATGCGGCCACCGCAACTTGCTTGTCAGCTCCTGCTCATACTCCGGCGTGTCAAAAAATCACATTCGTGGTCTATTGAATATGTAGGGGCGGCCATTGGTCGCCCGTCAACTTGGCGCAGCAACGCCTTTTCCGGGTAAGTTTTTTTCACAGGCAAACGGGCACGGGCGAGCAATGCTCGCCCCTACAAGAGTTTTTTGACAGTCTGCATACTCAGGGAAGATATAAGATTCCATCTTCAGCTTGAACATTGGTGTGCCTCATAAGCTGACCCCCTGCCCTTTTGGGCTCCGGATAAGGATAAAACCGCAAGCACACACGACCAAATTCACGGACATTCCCGTTGAATTTGTGTTGTGTTTACGCTTTTTTTGTGGCGATTTTTGCGCAACAGTTGCGCAAAAACATCAGCAAAACTCTAACAAGTGCTGGGCGGTGTGTATAATAGCTGCCGAAAGCGCTTGTCATTGTGACGAATTCGACAAGTCAAAATTTTGCAATCTGCCAAAAGTCACTTGCTTGAATGTAGCCGTATTGAAATTTTCATCCCAAAGTATTATACTGCTTTTTATAAAAAGGCACACACACAAACATACCGTGTCTTACTTTTCCCGACGCAAGCGCAAATGTTTGCACATCGGATTATATTCTCAAAAAAGACTGTAAATACAGCTCAGCTTGTGGAAAAAGTCCGTTTCCGTGCCAGATGTGCGCAGCGCATAAAATCGCGCCGAATGGCGCGCATTCCCCCGATATATCGTGAGAACACACATATACACATATATAGAAAAGGAGTCGAAGCAAATGACGAAAGCATTTTCTATCCTGCACCGTGCGGCGGCACTGCTTGTCGCCCTGTGCCTGCTGGTCGGTATGGCTCTGCCGGTTTATGCAGCTGAGGATGGGGCTTTATTTTTTGACGCAGGTTCGGAAACGATTCCGACCATTCCTGCCGCAGACACGTCAAGCGAGGGTGTAGAACCTGCGCAAGAGCCTATTGTATCCGACTTGGAAACGATTCCGGATGAAGGAGATACCCCGCCCACTGCGAACGAGCCGGGAACAGAAGCGGGAGACACGGTAAATAATGCAGCAGCGGTTCCGAACAATGACGGCAAAACCCAGGAAGCGGCAGATAATCAGACTCCCGCCGCCGATACGGACACCGCCCCTGCCGACCCAGCCTTGACGAACAAAACCCCTGCGGACACTTCCGATACGGTTGCCGCGCCAAACCATGCCATCAACGCAGAGGAAGCCACGGCGGCAAAAACCAACACAGAGCAAGATGTTCTTTTTGCTGACGGGGACAACCCCAACGAAGAAGATACTATGCCTGCGGATGATTTGCCTGACAACGATGACGCGAACACACCTGATACGATAGCGGACACCAGTGTATCGACGGGCTTTATCCCGGCTACGACAACCATTTATTTTGAGGATGACGGCAGATACGATAGTACATATAACGGAAAAGGTACCATGCGTTTCCTCGGGTTCACGGGTAACGGCTACATAAACAAAGTCATGGTGGATACTGGAACCACAGTAACCGGCAAAGATGAGAAAGCCCACAAAATCTTCAGCATCACGCTGAATTCTGCAGACTATCCGGCGGGCGGGTTTTATCGAATCGCCTTCCAGTATTATGACGGCAATAACAATAATTGGCAAGAAGAAATCAACGCCTTTGGCAATGACAATGTTAGCAATACTGACAAGCTGACAGCGATTGACCTGCTTGCCGGCAAAAAGTTTGTTCGTGAAGGCATTACGAACGGTGGTAATGATGGTAAACATTTCAACCAGAATCAACCCTACAACCCCGCCCAATGGACGCGCGTGGAGTACTATTACAAGGACACGCCGCTTTACTTCAAAAACGCAAGCGACGCTGCACTTACCAACGTAACCGCAACATTTTACAAGCTGGAAAACGGCGCCCTGGCACCAACCGACAGCCAAACGATCAGCACGGTGGATGCGGGCAAACTTGCCGCGCAGCAGATCCGGATCCCCGACAATCAGTCGCGGTTTGTGCAGCTTACTTGGAACAATGGCCAAAGCGCCCTGTATGATTTCACCACGGACTCCACCGCAGCCCCCTACGCGGACGCACAGAAACTGGACTTAACAGCGGCAAATTGCTATGTCTACAACGATACCACAAGCACTTGGGCAAGCGCGGGCGGTGATTTGCTTACCGCGGGCAAAAAGATTTACTTTGACGCCACGCTGTCCGCGTACAGTTATGAGGGCGAAGGTTTACAGCAGTCCGCCATGGGCGACGGCGAAACCATGTACTGCTTCCTGACGAGTTCAGACGGCGCGGTCACACAGCAGCCGATGACACAGGAAAAACCTGACTCCACAGCCGCTGACCGCAAGCTGTGGTCTTGCGAGATTCCCGGCGATGGAAAAACTTACACCGCGGTGCAATTCTCCGCAACGGATAACCAAAACGCCCCCGCAAAAGACAACAAGACCAAAAAGTACAGCACGGCAGAAATCCCCCCAACCCTGCAAGATCCCTGCTTCTTTGCCGACGACGGCGACCCGTCGGCCTACACGAACGGCGACGCCTACCGTGACGGCTACTGGGGCGAGAAAGCCTCTGTCCGCGATGCCGAAAGCGGCAAAAATACCACCGTTGTGGACATTGATAACAGCGGCACTTTTACCCAACAAAAGGATACAAAGTATATCACCAGCACCCTGTACGATTACTACACCGACTACGAGCTGAATGGCCTGAACCGCGACACTTACTCGTGGGTGACCACATCTTCCCAGCGCGGGTACGTCACTTTTGAGCAGTTCAACCGCGCATTAAGCAGCGCTTACACGGCAAACGGCAATGTAAAATACCCGCTTTATACCGGGCATTTCCAAAAGTCAGGCTGGGGCGACCCCTTTGCAACCGTTGCCGCCGGTATGGGTCTATACGGCTGGGGCGCTGAGGGTAGTTCCAACTACAATATCTTTATGGCCGTGAATAACTCGGCCTTGGATGATAATGGTAATGGAAGCTCCGATTACAATCGCACCTTCCAGGGCCTTGTGGAAAGCAAGACCTCTGACGGTACGGCAAACGGTCTGCCGCTGTTAAGAACCAAGAATTCCAACACAAATGCGTCGGTTGACCCGCACTTTGACAAAGACTTCCTGCAAGGCAAAAACGCCTTTAACACCGTGCTGGGCAAGGTGTACGAGGATGTTTCCTTCCCGCTCAAGCAAAAAGCCGTTTTTGCGCAAAATCCGGACAGTCCGGACGATAACGACCCGGAGAGCAAAGCCGAATATTGGTACTATGACAGCAGCAAAAGCTCTCTGTATTTGAAGCAGAACCAAACCGACGGCAAGTATTATCTGGAATCCCCCAAAGGTGGTGACGGCAACCCCACCACGGACAGCAAATCACAAAACATTTCGTCACCAAACAATACCAATGGCACCTACGGCTTTTTCCCGTTTAACCAAACAGTCAGCACAGTCGGGGCATCCCAATACAACTACGGCTTTGGCGCCAAGCTGCAATTTGACTTTACGCTTACAGAGGACGGCAAGGTTGTTGTAGGAAAAGACACCAGCGGCAGGAACATTGAAGTTCCTATCAAGTTCTTCTTCTCCGGCGACGATGACGTGTGGGTCTACATTGACGGCGAGTTGATGCTGGATGTCGGCGGCGCGCACGGTAAAGCGTCCGGTCTGCTGGAATTTGGCGCAAACAACACCGTAACCCCCTACGTCAGCTCCAACAAGAACACCGACTCAAATGATACCATGGTCTACAAGGGTTATGGGTCCGGCGAAACAACCAAAACCGTCAACTACAACGGCCAACCGATCACGTTCAATAAGAAGAGCACCACCAAAACCCTTAAAAAACAATCCACCCACACCCTGACCATGTTCTATATGGAGCGCGGTATGTGGGAGTCCAACATGGCGGTGGCGTTCAACTTCCCCGACCATAACGAATTGCAGGTCGAAAAGCAGGTCGATGTTTCGGATGTGAACCCGCTGTTCCAAGAAAGTTTCAAAAACCAGAAAATTTTCACCTTCAACATCCAAAATCTGGCCACCCACTACGAAGCAAAAGCAACTGATGAACCGGCAATCCAGACCGAGAAACTCCCGGACACTGCATACAGTTCAGCCACGGGACTATTAAGCTATGCGTCGTCCCTGCCGGAGGGTGTAGGCACAGGCAGCGCCGTGCTGTGGTCATCGGATAAAAGTGACCCATCCAGCCTATACCGCGACCAGCGCCGCGGCACACTGACATGGGACAGCGCCATAAATATAAGTCCGTACAGCTACCTGACCTTTGATGTCTATGTGCAGGGCAGCCCGACCGATACCTGCGCCCTGAGCAACCTGTATGTGGAACTTTGGGACACAAGCGGCAAGCAAATGGGCTGCCTTGGCACCAAGGGTCTGCAAAGCAGCGATGTCTACGGCGCGGCGACCGCGCTGCACCCGGGAACGTGGTACACCGTACGGCTGATGTTGAACTCCCTGAAACAAGTCGAGGGTTTCGACAAAACGCAGCTAAAAAGCATAACGGTGGGCGATAACTATGCGCGCAGCATTTACCTGCGCAACTTTACATTCAGCAGTGCGCCGACCCTGCCGAAACAAACAGGCTTTACCACCGCGCAGTACGACGTCCCAGACTATGGCTCTGCCAAAAGCGGTGAGCTGGAAAATGCGGCCTTTGCGGTGTTTTCCTCCAACCTTGGCAACGGCGACGTTGTGGATGAAAACGGACAGTTCCTGCTGCAGGACGGTGAGACCGTTACCTTTAATGACCAGTTCCGCCGCGGCAGCTACATAGCCCTGCAAGAGCAGATCGACACCGAACTGTACGATACAACTTGGACGGTATACGAAAACGGCGTACCTGTTACAAATGTAAGCGGCAAGGCTGACGTTGTTACGACGGGCAGTGTTAGCACGTTGCAAAACATCAGCGGCACCGCCCCGAACGATGGCCGAACGGAAAAGGCGGTTGATGCAACCCTTGACGGACACAACACCAAGAACGAGTACACAGAGGCCAAAAAGCCGAGCACTGCGCTGGTTTTTCGCTCTTACAGCAATTCGGCCGATGATAACGAGCTGACCAAGCTGAAAGTGGTTTTCAACAACAAGGTCAAGACAGGCAAGCTGATTATACGCAAGGTTCCCGCCGAAGGCGAGACACTGGAAGGCAAGACGTTTACCTTTACCGTCCGATTCGGCGATGTCGGCGGCCAAAGCCTCGGCAACATAATCCCGCCGAAAGAGTACACCTGCACGGTGGAAAAACACGGTGACGAGTACTACGGCGAGATCGTGATCGACAAAATCCCTGTCGGCACACGGTTTGTTGTGTGGGAAAATGAACAGACGGGCACAAGCCTGAAATCGGTGTCCTTCAACGGCGGCAAAGACTGCGCTGTTGCCGCGGACGGTGTAAAGGTGTACGGCGCCATTGACGATGCGAACGCTGCAACGGCAACATTTGTCAACTCCGCCCGTGAGCTGTTTGACATAACGGTCAAAAAAGAGTGGAAAAAGCAGGACGGTACGACGGACATTCCGCAAGTCGACCTGCCCGACGCCATTTACCTGCAACTGCAGCGCACCGAAACGCCGAACGTTGCAAACAGCTGGCAGAAGGTTTCGGGGTATGAAAGCGTAGAGCTGAAAAAACCCGACGGTTACGAAGGCTGGACCAAACAGTTTACCGGGTTGGACAAGTACGATGCGAGCAAGACGGGGCAAGACCGCACACCTTACACCTACCGCGTGCTGGAAAGCGCGACGAAAACTGGGCAATTTTACGGCGGCGCGGCTGGCGATGTGATTGAGATTTCCGGCAAGAAGTACAAGGTTCTCAATACCACCCGCGTCACAGGCGATACGACCAACAAAACGCTGACCCTGACCAACCAACTGCAAGATGCCAAATATAACTTGGTCATCACAAAGCAGGATGCACAGGATAATAGCATAAAGCTGGGTGGCGTGGAGTTCAAGCTGGAAAAGCTGAACGATAGCGGCGCGGCTGAAACAACCTATAACGGCGTGACGGGCAGCGATAGCACGAACCAAGGCAAATGCAGCTTTGCGTCCCTGACCCCCGGCAGCTACCGCCTGACCGAGACCAAGACCGCCGAGGGCTACACCCTGCTGGCCGAGCCCATCGAATTTACGCTGACAGCGGACGGGCGATGCCTACGCGGCGACGAGACGTTTGTCGAGACAACCGCAGGTGCCGACGGCGTGTACAACATTGCCCTGACTGTTTACAACCGCAAGGGCTTTACCCTGCCGCACACGGGCTCGGACGCACCCAGCCTGTGGCTGCTGATAGGTTTGCCCGCACTGGTGGCTGTGCTGCTGGTGCTGGTGTTCCGATACAATAAGAAAGGGGGCAAACATTCCTGAACCCCCTAAAAAAGCCCTCTACACAAACCAACACAGAAAAAAGAGGTATGCATCAAAATGAAACTGAAACGTTTATTTGCCGCAGTCCTCAGCACCGCCCTGGCCCTGAGCCTTTGCGCCATGCCCGCCATGGCGACGGAAGGCGGCACGACGGCGGGGACGCCGCTGGCAGACGGTATGCCTGTTTGGGATACAACCCAAAAAGGCAGCATTACGATTCATAAGTTTGAGTATAACCCTTCATCGGGAGCAACGTCCCAACAGGGTACCGGTGCCGAGGGCGAAGCCGCGCCCTCAGGCGCAAAGCCGCTGGGCGGGGTAACTTTTGAGATTTACAAGGTGCAGAATGAGGAATGGCTGAAAGCCTATTATGGCGGTCAAGCGGCTGCGACTGGTCAAGACTTTTCCAATATAGATGCAAGTAACTATTATTCAACGAATTCAACAACTGGCGCAATCACAGTTAATGGCAGCAAGATAGACACGGTTACAACCGCAACTTCTGGAACCGATATTGGTGTAGCCAAAAAAGACGGTCTTGCCCTCGGTCTGTATCTGGTTGTTGAAACGAGTGCCCCCGATAAGGTTACGTCCCCTGCTGCCCCGTTCTTGGTTTCTGTACCTATGACGCGCATTGCTGATACAACCACCACGAACAAGCTGACGGACTGGATTTATGATGTCCACGTTTACCCGAAAAACAGCACCACCTACGGTCAAGTCACGATTGAGAAAAAGGGCTATACCGGCGGTGGCACCGGAGTTGCGTTGGAGGGTGTTCAGTTCAAGCTACAGAAACAGAATGGCGCAGATTGGACAGATATTACTGCAAACGATAGCAATGGCAGCACCTACAATTTGACAACGGACATAAACGGTAAAATTACAATTGCAGGGCTTTCGCAAGGCAACTACCGCATTTTTGAGGATGCATACAGCGGTGATTCTGCTAACAAGGGCTATATCTTGGATGCGGAATACCACAACTTTACCGTGCAGAAGGATGGTCAAATTAAGGTAGGCGAAAATATAGCCACTCCTATTGCAACCATTCAAGTTGCCAACCACCGCCCCGATATGAAGAAGGAAGTCAAAAAAGGCGACAGTTGGGCGCAGGATGCCCCGTACGGTGTCGGCGATACCGTTCCTTACAAAATCACGATTGAAGTCCCGCAGAACATTGATAAACTTTCCACCTTTACCGTCACCGACACGCCGACGGGTTTGAAGGATAATGTAGGCAGCATCAAAATTAAAGACGGCACAACAGCCTTGACGAGTGGCACGGATTATACGGTTGCAGCCGAGGGCACAGATGGATTCAAGATTGATTTCATTCTCACTTCTAACACGGTAAAGGCTTGTGCCGGACACACGGTGACCATTACCTACAACGCTGTTGTAGAGGATACCGCTGTAGTCGGCGGCAACGGCAACTCGAATAACGCAAAACTTACATACACCAATAAAATCAATAGCGACAATACTCCCGGAACTACCACGAACACCATTGAGGACAGCGCTGTTATGTACAGCTTTGGCATCAAGGTGGTAAAAACTGCGGAAGACGGAAATACTCCACTGCTCGGCGTTGTGTTTGACCTGTACCGTGAAGCCAAGACGGGAGAAACGTCTATTGTAGATGCTGAAACCGTCAAAAAAGCAGGTCTTGACAGCACTAAAAGCTGGATTCTTGTAAAGTCTGGCTTGACAACTAACGCAAGCGGCATCATTGATACGTCTGACTCTACCAACGCCACCAACTACACCCACGGTCTTGCCAATGGTGATTACTATCTTGTCGAAACCAAGACGGTTGATGGCTATAACCTACTGACAAAGCCTGTTGAGGTTAAGCTGGATGTTACCGCCACAACTACTTGGCAAAAGACCAACGTATATGACGCCAGTGGCAATCTGGTTAAGCATGGCACGGTTACGAAAACCACGTTCACCCATACCAGCAACAATGGCGATACCACAAAAACGGAACTTGCTGTTGCCAAAGTCATCAACCGCAAAGGCTTTACGCTGCCTGTCACCGGCGGTTTCGGTACGCTGCTGTTCAGCGGTATCGGTGTGCTGCTGGTTCTGGCGGGCGTCGGCGTTCTGTTCAGCCTGAAAAAGAAATCCAACCGTGCGTAATGCACACCATCCAAACACCCACAGCAAAATAAACGGGTAATCCATAGGGGAAGGGCCGGAAACGGTTCTTCCCCTATGGGCGGTTGTGGCAGTGCGTCAACCCTTTACAGAAAGGCTCTTTGCAATGGAAACCACCGTCAAATTAAAACTTGGCTTTGCTGCGCTGATGATCGTCTCCGGCATCGGCGTGGCCATGTACCCCGTTGTCAGCAACGCGGTGGCACAGCGCCACGCAAGCTCGGTCATTGAAAGCTACAACGACACCGTGCAGTCGATGGACGCCGAGAAAATCGACGCCGCCAAGGAGGCTGCGCGCCGCTACAACCAACAGCTGAACAATGCCATTGACCGCGACGCGGCGGGCGAAGCGGACGACATCGGCACAAGCTATGTGGACATGCTGGATGTGGGCGAGAGCCTTGGCTACATTACCATACCCAAAATTGACGTAAACCTGCCCATTTATGAGGGCACAAGCGACGATGTGCTGGTAAAGGGCGTCGGACATCTGGAAGGCTCCAGCTATCCGCTGGGCGGCGCGGGCACCCACAGTGTGCTGACGGGGCATCGCGGTCTGGCCGAAGCGGTACTGTTTACCGACCTGGACAAGCTGGGCGAGGGTGACCGTTTTTACCTCCACATCATGGACGAGGTGCTGGCGTATCAGGTAGACCAGGTCAAGGTCGTGGAGCCGGAAAACACCGAGGATCTGGAAATTATCCCCGGCGGGGACTACTGCACGCTGGTCACCTGCACACCCTATGCCATCAACACCCACCGTATGCTTGTGCGCGGCGCCCGTGTGCCGTATACCGGAGAGGACGAGCAGCCCGACACGCCGCAGACCGTGCAGTACCAACAGCTGAATACCGGCAACGTGGTAAAGCGCATTGTGGACGCCTGGCCGTGGATCAGCGTGACGGGCAGTGTGGTTATCGGCGGCGAGGCGCTGCTGTTGCTGCTGCTGTTGCACCGCTGCAAAAAGCGCGAGGAGGAAGACTGATGAAACGCCTGTTTCTGCAAATTTTTGCATGGCTGGCAATTTTGCTGGGCGTTGGGCTGATGCTGCAGCCCACGGTCAGCCGATTTCTGACGGAGCAGAAAAGCACAAAAACCGTGCAAAAATTTGTGCAGGCCGCCGAGGCTGCCGCCCCCGCCGCGCCTGAAACCTCCGCCGCCGAACCCGCGCGCGCCTACCCCGAACTGTACGACGCGTTTCTGGCCTACAACCAACAGCTTTTTGCCCAAGGCCAAAGCGGCCTGAAAGACCCCTTTGCCTACGAGACCCCCGCCTTTGACCTGACGGGCTGCGGCTTGCCCGACGACGTTATCGCCGCGCTGTGGATACCGCGTCTGGACTTGGAACTGCCTGTTTATCTGGGGGCCAACGCGGCCAACATGGCCCGCGGCGGCGCGCTGCTGGGGCAGACCTCCATGCCGCTGGGCGGCGAAAACACCAACACCGTCATTGCCGCCCACCGCGGCTATTACGGCGCGGAAATGCTGCGCAACGTGCAGCAGATACAAATCGGCGACAAAATTACTATGACAACGCCGTGGGACACGCTGGTTTACCGCGTGTGCGAGCTGAAAATTATACAGCCGGACGACATAAACGCCGTGCTGATACAGCCCGGCCGCGACCTGCTTACCCTGACGACCTGCCACCCCTACACCCAAAACACCCAGCGCTACCTGGTGATAGCCGAGCACGACCCCGACGCAGAGGCCGCCACCCATGCGGCAGACCTGGCCGAGTGTGACGAAACCTGGGACGCCGCACCGCGCCAAGTGACGGTGGAGGCCGACGGTACCTCCGCGCTGGAGGAAGTCACCCCCGAAAGTATCACTCCCCTGCCCCACGAGGGCGGCGGCGAAAACGCGGGCGGCGCGTACTCCAACTGGATGATTTGGCTGGAAAACAACGCCCTGTGGGCGGGATGCCTGCTGATTGCCGCCGTGATCGGCTGTATGCTGATTTGGCGCAGGCATAGAAAGGATTGACCCATGCAGAATATCAACGAAAAGGCGCTGGCCGTTACAGCCGAGGTAAGCAAGGCGGTGCTGGGCAAGCCGGAAGTCGTGCTGAAAATCATGATGGCGATACTGGCCCGCGGCCATGTGCTGATTGAGGATATCCCCGGCGTGGGCAAAACCACGCTGGCACAGGCGTTTGCCCGCGCTATGGACCTGACCCAAAACCGCGTGCAGTTTACCCCCGACGTTCTGCCGTCCGACATTGTGGGGTTCTCGCTGTACCAAAAGGAAACCGGCAAATTTGTGTACCACCCCGGCGCGGTGATGTGCAACCTGTTTTTGGCCGATGAAATCAACCGTACCAGCGCCCGCACCCAGTCCGCCTTGCTGGAAGTCATGGAGGAAAGCGCCGTCACGGTGGACGGCGTGACGCGCGTTCTGCCGCAGCCGTTTACCGTTTTTGCAACGGAAAACCCCGTCGGCTCGGTGGGTACGCAGATGCTGCCGGAATCCCAGCTGGACCGCTTTATGGTCTGCGTGGTCATGGGCTACCCCGATGCGGAGGCGGAAATGGAGATTTTGTCCCGCCAGCCGCGCCGCGCCCTGCTGGACCGTGTGCAGCCGGTGATGGACAAAAACGACCTGCTGGCTATGCAGCAGCAGGTAGACGAAGTATATATGAGCGATGAAATCAGACGGTATATCGTAGAGCTCTCCCGCGCAACGCGGCGGGACAGCCGCCTGATGCTGGGGCTTTCGCCCCGTGCGTCGCTGGCAGTGGCCGGTATGGCGCGCGCGGCGGCTTTTCTGGGCGGGCGCAATTATGTGGCCCCGCAGGATATTACCGCGATTTTTGCCGATGCGGCCCGTCACCGTCTGTGCCTGACCGAACAGGCCCGCACCGGCGGCGATACAGTGCAGAATATCCTTGACGATGTTCTGCACACCGTGCCGCGCCCCCGCCCGGAGAAACCGTTCCATGGCAGGTAAGGTGGGCTGCGCGCTGCTGCTGGCCGTGCTGTTTGCCGCGGCAGCGGTCAGCCGCACGTCGTTTGCGGTCTTTTTGGCGGCACTGGCGGTGCTGCTAGTCGGCTTTTTGGCGTGGTATGTCCGCACACTGCGCAGGGATGTGACGGTAACGCTGCAGCTGCCTGCCCGCCCCGTGCACCCCGACGAGGATTTTGCCGTACTGGTGAAACTGCACAACAACGGGCGGCGGCCCATGCCGGAGCTGCGTGTCGTTTTGCAGGCTGTGGACGCCGAAAGCGGAACGGCCATTGAACTGCCCTGCGGCGCGATGCTGGCCCCGCATCAGTGTGCCGATTTGCGCGTGACCCTGCGCGCAGCAAAAAGCGGTCTGTGGCGGTTCCGTGTGCGGGAAGTCACCGTGCGCGACCCGTTGGGGCTGTTTGCCGCGCACTGCGCCGTGCCGCCCCAAAGCAGAGAACTGTGTGTGCTGCCCCCCGCCGAGGGCGAGGACGACGGCGCAGGCACAAAACCGCAGAACTGCGCCGAAAAAGTGACTGCGGCAGGCTGCGATTTGACCGACGGCGTTTATGATCTGCGCCCCTACCGTGCAGGCGATTCACCGAAGCTGATCCACTGGAAACTGACCGCCCGCGTGGGCGAGTTGACTGTGCGCGAGCCGTTGGGTGCAGCCTACCGCGCTGACCCTGCGGGCAGCGTTTTGGCAGAGGGGGCCGACGCGCCGCAGCAGTTGTTGCACTTTGGGCAGGCCGCCGTAAAGCGGCTGCGCAGATTGACCCGCCGCAAGGACACCGACCCCGCTACGGGGCTGGTATTTGTGGACCGTGTGCTGCTGCCCCGCACCAAGGCCGCTGCTCACCCCATGGCGGAAACGGCGGCGGATCTGCTGATTTCGGAGCTGCTGGCCTTGGGCTTGCTGACGGCGCTGAACGGTGCGTTTGCACTGGCATTGCCGATTTGGGTGTGGCTTGGCGTGGCGGCACTGTGTGCGGCGTGGCCGGCACTGCACCGCGTCCCGCTTTCCAAGGCGGGCCGTTACGGCGCGGCGCTGGCGCTGGCCGTGGGGTATCTGGTGCTGCTGTTTGCCGTGCAGCAGCCGTTTTTGGCCGGTGCGGCACAGTGCGCGGATGCCGTCAGGCTGTGCTTGAATACACGCTTCAACGCAAATTTTGTGGTGTCCGCCTCGCCGGTTTCGGCGCAGATGGGCCTGTTTGCGCTGCTGACGGCAGTGCCGTTTACAATGTTTTTGGCCACGCTGACAGCCCGCCACACCGACGCGCTGTTGCTGGGGGCGGTGCTTCTGCCGATCGTAGTGTTCACGCTGTTGGCGGGGACGGGCCGTGCCGTTTTGGGCTGGCTGCTGCTTTTGCCGGGCTGGTTGGGAAGCTGTGCGGCGGCGCGGTCGCTGGTGCGCAAACGGCTGTGGCGCGGCAAGGATTCCGCTGTCTATGCCGCCAACCTGCAGACCCACCGCACAAACCAAAGGCTGGCCGGTGTCGGCATGGCTGCCATTTGCGCGGTGCTGTTTTTGCCTGCCCTGGCACTGCGCCCCGTGCTGATGCTGCCCTTGAACGCGCTGCAGCCTGTGACCGACAAAGTCTGCGCGGCCGGGCTGAGCGCGGCGATCGAGTGGTTGCCGAAAATCAGCGGCGGGGCACTGAATTTCCATGTCAGCGCTGCTGCGGGCGGCGTGGAGGACGGCAGCCTGACACGGGGCGACGGCCTGGCGCTGACGGGGCTGGAGGATATAATGGTCACGACCGACGCCAAGCCGGAGGAGACCGTCTACCTGCGCGGGTTTATCGGCGTGGACTATGACGGCACAAGCTGGCAGGCAGGGAATGCCGCTGCCTTCGACAGTGCCGCAGCAAACTGGAAAACCGACGGCGACGGGCGGCTTGCCATTGCGAACCTGCCGTTTTTGCGCGCGGCATACAGCGGCGCACAGCCGCAGCAAATGACCGTACAGCGTCTGCATGCAAACGATGCTTATACGTTTGCGCCGTACAACGCATATTTTAACGACTACTACACGCCGGACGGCGACGGAGCCATAGCGGGGCAGACCGTGCAGGACGATATGTTCTACTATTTTCCGCGCAAACAGGCAGAGGAGCTGCTGGCGGCCCGTGACGATGATGACGCGGGGGTGCTGGACCGTCTGGAAAGCGCCTACGCCGCGTATGTTCGTGCGCGCTGCCTGGATGTGCCCGACGGTGCCGGGTACGATGCCATAGACAAGGAACTGGCTGCGCTGGTGAAGGAGCGCAAACTCAGGGATGATGACATCGATGGCCGACGCGCACTGGTGCGCAGCTGGCTGAACGAGCACTGCCGTTACAGCGCGGACGCCGAGACACCCGACGACACCGACCCGCTGCTGTATTTCCTGAGCGAGAGCCACGCGGGCAGCAGCACACAGTTTGCCTCGGCAGCGGTGCTTCTGTGCCGCATGGTGGGGCTGCCCGCCCGATATGTGGTAGGCTACGCCGCACCGCAAAGTCTGTTTACCGCTGCGGGCGACGGCAGCTGCCGTGCTGTTTTGCAGGACGATAACGCCCACGCCTGGGCAGAGATTTACCTTTCCGGGCAGGGCTGGACGCCGCTGGAGGTCACCCCCGGTATGACAGCCGAACTGACCGAGGGCGAGCTTGCCGCCGATGCCGCACAGGCAGGGCAAAATGCCGCAGACAGTGATACACCCCTGCTCGCGCGGCAGGAGGCCGACTCCCCTGCCGAAACGCCGCAAAGCGTCCCGCTTTTGTGGGTACTGCCTACGGTTTTGCTGCTGCTCGTCTTGGCCTTGGCACTTCTGCGCCGTGCAAGGCGCACACCTTTGCAGACCGTACAGGCAGAATTTTGTGCGCTCCATCGCAAGATGCGGCGCTGCGGGCTGGCGGCGGAGGTGTCCTCTGACGAAGCGGCATTTGCGGAATTTCTGCAAACGCATTGCCCGCAGACGGACCGTGAAACCGTGCAGCACCTGCTGGATGCCGTACAGGCGGCACAGTTTGCGCCCGATCCATGCACCGCCGAAACCGCGCAGGAGATACAGACCCTGTGCCGTAAATTACGCAAAAAAACTGTGCAGACGAACGGTGTGAGGGCTGTGCAAGGGGAAGCTTTACGCAAGAAATAATTGACGATTCGGCAAAAAACGATTATGATAATGGTAAATACATATCGGAGATGAGAAACCATGCCACCTTTGCCGAAGAACGACAAGCCGATCGATATCACGCAAATCGCGCAGGCGCTTGGCATATCCAAGACAACCGTGTCCCGTGCCATATCCGGCAACGGGCGCATCAGCGCAGCAACCCGCCAACGCGTGCTGGACTATGTAAAAGAGCATAACTATACCCCCAGTATGATGGCGCGCAGGCTGGTGAAGCGCTGCTCCTACAATATTTCGCTGGTGATTTCCACGCAATTTTCCGACTTTGAGCTGCCCTTTTTGCGCAAGGTGATGCGCTCTGTCTATCAGGTTGCCGGGGATTCCGACTACGATGTCCTGCTGACGCTGGTGGGCGAAAACGAAACCCGTCCTGTGGAACGACTGCTGGATAACCGCAAAATCGATGGTCTGATCTTGACCCGCACACTGGAGCGTGACCCCTTGATCCCGCTGCTGAAGGCGCGCAAGGTGCCGTTTGTCGCCATCGGTCAGCCGGAGGACGATCAGGTACTTTCCGTTGACCATGACCAGGTGGGCGGCTGCCGTGAGATGACCAGTCTGCTGCTGATGAAGGGCATGAAGCATATCGCGCTGCTGGGCGGCAGTATGCTGTACACCGTCAACCAATCCCGATTGGAGGGCTTCCGGCAGGCTTATGTCAAGATGGGGCAAAAAATTGACGAAAACCTGCTGTTTTTGGAGCTGGAAAGCGACGATTTGCGCATGGAGGCTGTGCAGCAGGCTGTAGAGCGCGGGGCGGATTGCATCCTGTGCATGGACGAACGGCTGGCACAGCTGACGCTGAATATGCTCAAGCAGCTGAACCTGCGCGTGCCGCAGGATATCCGGCTGGCGTCGCTGTATGATAATGAGAATCTGGTCAATACCGTGCCGCCCATCTCCGCCGTGCAGTTTAATGCGGATATCCTTGGCTTAAAAGCAACGCAGCAGCTGCTGTGCGCCTTGCAGGGGCAGCCTGTTGAAACCCGCATGGAGTTGGGTTACCAGGTAAGCCTGCGGGAATCGACGCAGACGTGAAATCCGAGCGCACACCGAGGGGTGTGCGCTTTTTTTGTCTGACCCATCAAACCGTGTACATCTTCAGGAAAATGTACAAAATGGGGCAAAATAAAACAAAAAGTCCCGAATTGCAGATACAAGCAATTCGGGACTTGATAGGATTTATAGAAGAACCTTAACTGTCAGGTCTTTCCAATTCCCCGGCCAAAGTACGTAACCACGCGAATTTCGATAGGCGCGAGCCTGTTCGTAATTCAACTTAATGGTTATACTCGCTGGCAAATCAGCCGCGAGGCGACTTGATGGCTGCCTGCTTATTGGGTCGTCATCATAGGTATGTACCCAAAAGCGCGTACTGTTTGTATCCTCAAGTATCCTATTGACGGCCCCATCCACTTTCTTCGCTTTTGTTTTTCCCGGCATGATTTTTTCCGCCGAAATCGAATGGTAATTGTACGTTCCGCGCACATTGCATTGAACAGTGCATGACTCTTGAAATAGATTTAGTTCCCAGATGAATTTCTGTCCATCGATGGAGAAGATTCTCGGCACAAATCTGTCCAGAAATTCCCGGCTGACTTCATCGTTTGGGAACGACTCTTGCCAGCTGAGTGCTTCCTCTACCTTTTCACTATTGGCAGCTCCGTTTTCTTGTTCCTGCTGGTATTCTTCTAAAATATCCTGCCGGTGATCCTGCCAAACGTTTTTGTAGATTTCTCGCGCCATCAATTCGAGCTTCCATGCTTGCACATTGGGGGCGCTGCATTTGGGGGCTACATTCCTCAGCGACCGCTGATAACAGATATATCGAACAATGCCTTTCTCTGCGCGGAACGCCCGCATTCTGGCTCCGCAGCCACAAAACATGCGGCAAGCCCATTTGTCGGCGTGTTCGCTCTTTCCATACAAGTAAGCCTGCGTTATATTGCCGTCTTTGTACGACTGCCATGCATGTCTGCGGCGCTGACATTTATCCCATAGTTCCTCTGAAATGATTGGCTCAAAACTGCCTTTCACCAGAATGTAATCCTGTTCGCTGTTCTTGATGCTTTTATGGCTGAGGAAATCATCAATATGCGATTTGTTGTATGTCAAATACCCTTTATAAATCGTATTCTTGGTGATTGAGAGAACCTGACGCGCGCTCCATTGTGGCATTCCAGATTTATTCGGTGCGCCTTCTTGCGTTAGTGTCTGGGCTATCTCGGTGCCATTTATGCCATCAGCATACCAAGCAAAAATTTTTCTGACAGTCTCTGCCTGACTTTCCTGCACCACAAGCGTATGAGCCTTTTTATCACGCTTATATCCAAACGGTGTCGGTCCCGCAACATAGGTGCCTTTTTTCTGTGACGTCTGAATGCCCGCCTTGGTGCGTTCACTCATTTTACGGCTTTCATCTTGCGCAAGGCTTGCCATAATGGTCAGGCGAACTTCTCCATCGCCACGCATCGTCCAGATGTCATCATTGACGAAGTACACTTCAACGCCGTACTGTTTCAGCACACGGGTCGTAACCAAAGTATCCACCGTGTTTCGGGCAAAACGGGAAACCTCGCGGGTCACGATTAAGTCAAACTTCTTTTTCCGGGCATCTCGCAGCATCTTCATAAAAGAAGGCCGGGTTTTCATGCCAGTACCTGAGATTCCTTCATCGGCGTATTGCCCAACCACCGTCCAATTCGGATGATGTTCTGCAAGCTCCAGATACCAGTTCATTTGATTTTTCAGTGCTGATATTTGCGCCTCAAGTTCCGTGGACACGCGCCCATAGAACACGACTCTGCACGGGCAGTTTTGCTGGTCTGCTTTATCATATTGCATCGGTTTTCCCTCCTTTCCCATCAGTATAATACTGCATTCAGTATTTTCAAAATGTACAAGTCAATGACTCAATCATGGTATAGAAAAGCCGTGGAAGAAGGTTCCTCCCACGGCATGATCTTTATACTACTTTTTCAATAAGGCACTGATGTTTCTTCGTTTTCTTGTCATAGTTGATAGCTACCAAGAGAAGATTTCCTGTATAGCCACGCAGCGAATCCGGATATTTCTTTTCCTTAATCTGCTGCATCGCAGTCTCCGCCGTTTGGTTCCACTTCAACTTCACAACAAGCGCCGGATAGTCATTTCTGTACTCCGGTTTTGGAACGAAAACGAAGTCTGCGAAGCCCCTGCCTGTGGGCAGCTCTCGAACCGGCTTAAAGTAATATTGCATAGCGCTCAGGTATGCAATCGCCAAGACGCTGCTCAAGGAGTTTTCATTGTTGTACTGGATGGCAGAAACATAGTCATCATAGATTTTTTCAACCTGAGTGGCTACTGCATCGCCATCCATATCCAATGTCGCATCCAGCAACTTCTCAGACTCCTGCTGGAACAACAACATCTCATTCCAATGCTTGCTTTCCACCGCAAGTGTCAATTCCTGCCGGATTTCCTCATTCGGAACGAACGCTGTTTTTCGGTTCTGGTCATATCCCAAGTAGCCAAGATGGATCATATATGTCAAAACATCATCTTTGCTTTGGATATTAACGGTATCGTTCTTGAAGGTAGCCGTGTTTACTTTAACTTCCCCACCGGAAAGCATTTCAATGATTGCCGTTTTCAGCCCATCATAGTTCATGTTGATAAGAGGAACGATTGCTTCATAGGAAGCCGTTTCCGACCAGTAGCTCTTAAACTCTCCCTTCAGCATAACGCTGACAACAGCTCTGGGATTATAAACTTGGTAATCCCGCAACAAGTAACCATCGTACCACTTTTTTACCTTGTCAAAGTCTTTGTGGTACTCCTCGCAAAGATTCTTAACTTCTTCTTCCGTAAAGCCAATGAAAGGTGCCAACGTGCTGGCACTGACCATGGTAAACTCATCGAAGTTATTCAAGGCCGACTGCGTTTTTTCCTTTTTGATTGGCAGAATGCCGGTGAGGTATGCAAGCTGAATGTATTTTGTCGGCTCTGTACCTTTGAATAAGCCTCTCAGGAAATAGATATATTCTTCTTGAACAGCCTTATTGGTTGCTTCATCTCGGATCAGAATATCCCATTCATCAATAATCACAATAAATTTCTGACCGGTCGAGTTTCTGATGCGCGACAAAGCGTCCGCCAATGTCAACACTTCGTTAGGAAGAACTTCAGGGTAGTACTCTTTTAGTTCCTCAAAAACTGATTGCGTAATGTAGGATATAATACTTTTGATGTCTGCACAGCTGGACAAAAACCATTGTACATCTATATGGATCACATCATACTTGTTGAGATGCTTTTTGAAGTCGCTACTCTTGCCGATTGTAAGCCCATCGAACATCTTTTCTGAATCGCAGCCTTTGCTGTAATAGGCTGCCAGCATATTAGCCGTATAGGACTTACCAAATCTCCGGGGGCGGCTATTGCAGATATATGCTTCTGGTGTATCAAGAACGCTGTTGGTATATTCCAGCAGACCCGTTTTATCCATATAAATTTTTGAATTCAGTGCAACTTGAAACGCACTATTATCCGGATTCACGAATCTTCCCATTTCGCCAAAGCCTCCTTCAGAAGTCATTTATTTCTAAACATTCAAATGACATTAGTATAGTCATATAGTACCATTTATCGATACAAATAGCAAGTTGGAAATTTCCCTATAATAGTACAAAAGGTACAAAAGCGCCGCAGCAGGGATCTCTTTCATAGCATGATCTATCATCGCAGACACCTCATCTGCTATGACGATGATTAAATTTTGCCACATGGAATCCTGCTTTCTGCATATAATCTTCAAAAATATATGCAGATAAAACTCGAAAGGCGCAATAAGCCACAAATTTCGATAATTTTCCTTCGATGAACCTGTCAGATGTCATCTGTTTGAACCATTCGGAATTCCCGAATAGTTGCCATCACGGTCTATTCCTCATCTAAATTATAATATTACCATTTACTGATTCAAATAGCAAATCTAGCGTCATTCCATAACGACACAATAATGCCGTGGAAGTATTTCCTCCACGGCACGATCTGTCGTTATAGCTGTGCGTTTCTCTCCCTCTGCAAATTCCAGACAGGCAACCCTTCCCGGCGCTTTGCCTCGCATCGCTTTGCAGCCATGCGATATGTTTTCTCGCATCTTGGCACGCTCGTGGAATCCAGTCATGGCGCTGCTTCCCCAATGCGGTACAGCAGAGGACGCTATTCACTTTCTCGGAGGTTTGGAACCTCCTAATACATAAGAGAACAGCGAATCGGATTTTTTCCACAACTTTTTCAATTTTCTTTTTTTACCAGAAATATATCCACACGCATATCTTTCCACAAACCGGGGTGGATCTTAATCCCACGCGCTTTCTGATACTCATAGGCTGTTACAAAGTCAACCGCAAAACTCAAAAGTGGTATCTTTTCATCCAGCACGTTCACCTGATTTTCTTGACAGCTTTCCAGCCATTCCACCAACTTACGCTTTCTTTTGGTTCGGCTCATGTTCAAAAAGAAATCCTGTGGACGACATATTGTCGCGCAATCGGGTCCAGCACTTTCTTTATCCTGCTTGCCGGTTTGCTCTTGCTCAATATCATAGGGAACGCCACTTTTATAGGTAACCATCGCTATCGGCTGCCTTTCCGATTGGATAGGCATGATCTGCTGCACATTCACCAACTGCAACATCCAAATGTAGCGGTTATTGCTTTTTACAATCCGGTTGGCATACCTGTCCAGAAAGCCCGGCTCTATTTTACCATCCGGAAAAGAGGCATCATCGCTGAGTGCAGCCTCGATGCTGTGCATATCTAACCTTGCTTTAGGACGCTGTTCCTGTATGGAACTTTGCAGTAAGCCTTCGACATTTATAATCTCATTGTTTATTTCCGTACTTCTGCTTAAGAAATCATCCATAGTTATGCTTCGGCTTGCCCGCTGGCTGACAAGATCGTCCAATTCCTCATTCAGCGCAGAGAGCTTGTTCTCCAGCTGGTTTCCATCATTCGGTGTGCCGGTAGTGTTCAGATTTGCATCCAACATCCGCAAAAGACCCAGTATATCCTCGGCATTTTCTTTCCAAACTGTACGGAACACTTCCCTTGCCATCAATTCCAGCTTCCATTCAGATGCGTATGGTGCCGGACAAGGAATACCGTTCAGTGCTCTGGCGGCATCTTTCTTTTTGAACATTTTCGACCGTGCACAGATAAGCCGCATATTTTTCCCACCGTTGGCCGTTTTATCGTAGCCTTCGATTTGGAATCGCATCCCACAATCGCAAAACAGAATTTTCGTCCATTTGTTCTGCGGAAAGGACACACCAAATTTATGGGCACGACCATCTTTTCCTTTGACAAATGCAGCTCGCTTACTGCGGATCTGATTGCAGGTTTCCCATAGCGCCTCTGAGACGATTGGCTCAAAGTTTCCCTTTACAAGAACAAAGTCCTCCTCGCTGTGATTGATGCGGTTATGGCTGAGGAAGTCATCAATATGGGATTTATTATAGGTCATATAGCCCTTGTAAGTGGGCTTGCGGAGTACCCGTGATACCTTGCTCGCCGTCCAGCTCAGGCCACCACCGCCATCCTTGCGGTTTTCTTCTATAAGCATTTTGGCAACAGTCGTTTCTCCGTGCCCCTCGGCGTACAGATTAAAGATTCTGCGCACCGTTGCCGCCTGTTCCTCATTGATTACATAAGTTCCATCCACACGGTCATAACCGATAATATTACCGCTGCCATAGAGTACACCTTTCTCACGGCTCATCTTCTGTCCGGCTTTTACGCGCTCACTGGTCTTGCGGCTTTCATCTTGGGCAATGCTCGCCATAATGGTCAAGCGAACTTCTCCATCACCGTCCATTGTCCAGATGCCATCATTTACAAAATAGACTTCCACGCCGTATTGCTTCAGTTCTCGCGTAGCATTCAACGCATCCACCGTGTTACGCGCAAACCTCGACAATTCACGGGTGACAATCAAGTCAAAGCGGTGTTCCTTTGCATGCTCTATCATCCGCATAAATGATGGACGTTTCTTCATTTGGGTACCGGTTATGCCTTCGTCTATGTACTGCGCTACAACGGTCCAGTTGGGATTGCGTAATGCAAGGTCTGTATACCATTCCATCTGATTTCCCAGCGCAGATAGCTGTTCCTCATGTTCTGTTGAAACGCGGCCATAAAACACCACCCTGCGCGGTCGATTCTTATAATTTCCAATATAGTCTGTCATTTCGAACGCCTCCTTGTTCTTTCATTGTACAAGGGGCAAATTCATAAGGGAAATGTACAAAAACACTGGTACACTTGCCATCCTTGTATGAGCGTTGCTGCTCTATACTATAAGAGTACGTTCTCTTGATTTTTTTCCACAATCACTATTTTCAGTTCATTGCACTTGACATACATCAAGTAGCCATGCCACGCGGATAGCATTTTTCAGAACATATCAACAAAAATGACCCTGCACGATTCTGTGCAGGATCAAAATATTTATTCGTTTTATTTTCGTACATAACTGGTTGATGGGCCGACTCCGACTTTTTCAAATAACTATTTCGAAAAATCAGCCTGGCTATCAAACTTGAATTTGTTATTCTCCTATGGAGGCACCGCTATCGTCTTTAAGGCCACAAATCGCAACTATACCATTATTTTTATAACTTACAACGAGAGTTGTGTCATTCCCAAGTTTCCAACATGCAGTGCTGTTTTCACTGGTATCAGGCTTCCCCTATACCTCTCTAAGCTGGTCAATATGGTACCCCGGCAAAAGGCTATTAACATCGGCTTCACTCATTTCTGCGCAACGCCAGCGAGGGGCACGGCATCATCAAGATGGGCAACAGTGTATTACCATTCACCAATCTGGAGCCCAAGGATAGTGATGTCTATCAGCTCATCACAACGAAACCGGGAGGAAGGAAGAAGCAAGAATGATTTTGCATAAAGAAAAGGCGGGTCGAAGCCCGCCTTAGAGTCAGTGGCAGTTTAGTGCTGCCAGATATTGTTTTCTAAATCACGCAGACGCGCTTTGTAGTCATTAATAAGCGCCTGCGTGTTTTCTGTATCGGGAAAGCTGACAATATAGCCGTCCTCGGATTCATGAAAGCCGACAAGGCCCGCAAGCCCTGCCATCTCTGCAACCTTGACCAAGGTGTGGTAATCATACTCACTGCTGTTTATGTGTAAAATCATGGGGTTCTCCTAACTGCTGCTGTTTGTTGCGGATCTGTTCGACAAACTGGAAGTTGTCAGTCTGGTAATTCAACCAATACTGCTTCGTCAATATCAAAGTAATCATCCATATTACTGCTAAGCCCAGATGCTTTCCAAGCTTGTTCGAAGGTAATATCTTCTATGTTGCTTAAATAAATGTATGTGCTGTCCTTAACGGCATTACTCAGTCGTCCACTGATTTCCAACCTGTATTTGTAGATATGTCCATCGCACTGCCATGTACCGTCTGACATTTCACTGTATGTTTTCATGTTTCCTTCAATTGTGTCAATCGGCTTTATTGACTGTGTACCACAACCCGTGATTGAGGCCGTAAGTAAAAGACATAGCAACAATATTAGTATTTTCTTCATGGTCATTACCTCCCAAAATTCCGATTTATCTCACTGCCCATCTGCCCGGTAAACCACATCAAAATACTCGCAGACGCACTTCATTCTTTCGTCAAAATCGATGCCGATTTCCTCACACGCTGCGGCAAACGCGTTGCGGTGAGCTTTCTTCCACGCGGCAAGGGTGCCGTCCCCCTCGGCGGCGGCACATTCTGCCGTCACATCTTCAAACGGGACAACGTCCACCTTTGTGGTGCGGGTAATGCAGCGCGGCTGCATATCGCTGTCCAGCACGACCGTGTAATCACCCGTGCGCGGCAGCAGCTGCATCTGGGCTTCAAACAGGCTGAACAACCCTGTGTTGGCGCGTTTTTTGCCGCAAAGAATGTTGTCCAGAATTTCATCGGTGCCGTTGCTGTCATAAAAACAGACATTGTAGGCAGGAATCGACACCCCTGAATCCTTTACAAATTTCTCAATTTGATCCATAGAACCCTCTCACGCAAGATCATCAAAGCCCAACTGCCCATCGCAGCTTGTGCGCAGCAGCAGCGGCGGGCGGCTACAAAGCAGTTCCAGCGCTGCGCCCGCGTCCACCAACCACGGGCGCACCTGCTCGTGGGAGAGCAGCAACGGCATACGGTCGTGGATGGGCGCTACCGAATCGTTGGGCGCGGTGGTCAGAATG
>OGOD01000422.1_pt1 | contig 38697 bp, 33 predicted proteins | sample 1573631 | NCBI WGS metagenome assembly OGOD01 (sample SAMEA2581895, study PRJEB24529) | metagenome | biome: Human gut stool | place: China | collected 2011
TGCTTTTACAGCTTCACGACGTTTTTCTGTATCAGAAGGTACGTGGTGGAGCCATTGGTGTAATAACAAAACAACTTTTCTTATTTTTTTCTCCCGTTTTCTTACATCTCCCTCTCCAAACTCAACGTAACTGTCTTGATCTCACTTCTACATACCTCATCCTTTTCATAATTCAAATCGAGGAAATAATGCAATTGATACCGACACTCGCATTCTCCAATAATTCCTCGTATCACAATTTCAATTGTAGTCTCAATAGAAAGACTCGCCTCTTTTTCATATACCCATTCCTTTGCCTTGGGATAAGTCACATATAATACAATCTTCCCATTTATCGGAATAAATTGAAAAAAGCCATCTCCCAGAATACAGGCATCATTCTTTATAGCATACAAATCATCTTCTGATGCCGTAAATAAACGAATCTCCGTCATATCAATACTGCAATTAACGATTTCGCCCCGGCCAACATTCTCTAATTCGATTTGTTGACTGCAAAATTCCATATCGTTATCATCAAACAACGGATGTCCAAACAAATATGTGATTTCACTACACAAAGTCGTTTTCTCTGCGTATGGAACAATACGTTCTGTTAAAACAGGCATATATTGAAGTGTCAGATCCTCTCTTCTTTGTCTGTTATTGGCAACAATCGTAATATATACTCCTGCCAATGTGATACCGCCACCGATAATACTTCCTGCATATGTAATTATTGTACTCGCAAATGCCGTATTGTCAAAATATGCTCCAATCCCCCATACAATCATCGGAAAAATGCAAAGACCTACAACAAAAAGTACCACTCCTATACTAACTATATTCTTTTTTGAATCCACAATCACCTTCTGATCTTCATCCCCTGATGCATTCTGTGCTTCACCATATACACATTGCTCGGCCAGGTAATATTTGTAATCATTGCATACTCTGTCATATAAATAATCAACAGCTATTTTTTCTGCCACTTTAGGTATATATGCTCCCAAATATTGAATTACCAAAAAGCCGATAAAAAATAATGTAACCCATCGAGAGTCTACATCATGCACACCTGGATATATGTATGTAATCAAAGAAAATAGTATCGTGAGCAAAAATGCTACCGTTTTATTAATTATCTTTGATAACAAATACCCCCAAGATTTACTATAATCTCTTTTAAACAATTCAATACATTTTTCCTTACAATACAAATTTTTCGGATGCCATTTATCATTAAACGTCTTATCAATTGCCTGTAAGCTTTTTTCTAACAATTTCTTTTTATAATCTTTGCATACATTTTTTGACTCACCAATCGCCAAAATAATACCCGCTATTATATAAGCTGCAAGTTCCACATACACCAAATGTATGCTTGCCTTCTCAATTACAATGTACAAAAAATTTAAAAGCAATCCAACCATAGAAAAAAATAATGCCCCTGCCAATAACGCAGTATATAGTCTTGATTTCTTTATCGGTGCGCTCTCATTATAGTATTCATAATATTTATCTCTAAATTTTTTTCTAAAATCTCTCTTTTGTATTTTCAAAATGCCTTCTTTCTGCTCAAACCTCTTTAATCTGCTCTATCAGTTCAGCTTCGTCTACTCTCTCTGGCAGATAATCAATAAACTGTCCTCTTCCAGTAATCAAATACCGATACCATCCATACAAACAATATTTATAACTGTCATCCAAAGCATAAAGCTTAGAATATTTCCCAACATAATTATTTCCGGCATTCCATTCTTCAATATATACCGGATACAGATAAGCTCTCTCTTCATCTGAAATAATCCTTGCATAGCCATTCCCATCAATAACAAGCCTGTTATGATGCCTGTCATCTGCATTCCTCATCAGAGTCTCAATCTCAGTTTTTGTAAATAAATGCTCTGGAGTTCCATCTCTTCCTATGCTGATTTCAAAATACTGATGATAATCCTCTATTTCTTCAAGTCCTGCCTTGCTCAGATAATCCTCAAAAATCCTGTTGATATTTTCCAAAATTGTTATAGCCTGCTTACGATCATGCACAACAGCACACTCCCTCAAATCATCAGTTGAAATTTCTTTAATAAAACCATCATGGCATATACATCTACGTTCATTGTTTATCATTTCAAACAGATTCCCTGTAAATGATCTGGTAAACTCAAAAAAGAAGTCTATAGGTTCTGTCTGAACATTACCAGACACGGAAAATGCATCAGAGAAATCCCACTCTGTGTAATTTTCTTTTATATATGCATGTTTTTTAACAATCAGATTTTCCTCTGCGTGTGCTCTTTTGACTTCCTCATCATCACTCTCTTCGCCCTCATCGTAAGCAGATATTTCAAAAGGATTTTTATTAAACAATGGAATTCTTAATATCCTGTCATCTAATTCTTCCTTTGACAAATCTGTATATCTTTCATCATGTGCTGCTCTCTCATTTATTGCCAGATACATTTTCATCAGATACTCTGTATACTCTCTGAACTCATCATTAGATACCATACCATGACGTCCATCATAAGTGCCGGATATTCCATTATAAGGTCCTTTTTTCAAGGCAAACAGGAACACTCCATCCAGATACCTTTTCAAAAGATGGTACCCCTCCGGCAGTGGTTCTCCCGAATCATAATCATATACTCCATACTGGGCGCAAGAAGCGTCCACATAATGTCCCGGTGTATCTTCAACTAAATACTCATAATCTATGTAATCATATCTTCCAATAACCGGTGACAGATTCTGCAAATCCAGGCGAAAGTAACTCCATCTGTAATCTTCTGTAAAGCTTTCATAATATAAAGCCTTTGGTTTTACGAGATAGCACATCCCCGTCGTATCGTAAAGATAGATACAATTCTCTTCTGATGCTCTCTTGGCATATGCAAAATCTGTTCCACCACGATCCGACAACAACATATGATTGTATGCCGGTGTGCTGCCTACAATATTCAAAACATCAATGATTGCATCAACCTCTCTCCATATAGAAGATCCCGGCACATTTTTCCCGAACAGTTGCTTTGTCAAAAACTTCCAGTCACTATTTTGGGATTTATCAAAATCATCTGCTACCTCACGCCAAAGTAAAAGCTTCTTAGTAAATTCATGGATATCCGGTCTTAAATCCGGATTATTTTCTGTTGCATCTTTCAACAGTTCATCAATTTCAACCAAATGTTCCTTTTTAAATCTAGACACATACCTCAGGCTATGGCTCTGATCCAGATAATCATAAACTCCATCAAATCCCTTTTCATCGTCACTCAGAAACATCCACAGTGTTTTCGCAAGAGAAAATACATCAGCTTTACTTGCATCCGCCAGTTTTGGATTTCTCTTCATCTCTGGTGCAATCGTAAATATCGCACCCAACCCTCTGTCCGACTTGGTGAAATCATCATTATCTTGGAAATCCACCAGCCCAAAATCTCCAAACGAAAATCTACCATCATAATAATAAATATTGCTTGGCTTAATATCCCTATGATGTATCCCTTTTTCATGCAATCTTCCAAGTGTCTCACACAGCTGCAAAACTCCATTGATGATTTCATCAAGAGACATTCCATTTACGCAACCCATTATCTGCTGTGCAATCGGCATTGTATACCAGTAATCTTCCATAGAATAATCTATTACTGGAATAATACCAGGTATTATAGTACAGTTATCTCTAGCAATCTGAATCTCACTGACAAATCTGGACTTTTTCTCTTCACTTCTATTGCTACTACGAAGTTCTTTTAATGCATATCTTTTTCCTGACCTGCTGTCCTCCACAAGGTAGACATCTGCATTGCCGCCTTCTCCTAATTTACTAATTTCTGTATATAATAAAGTCCATTTCTTTGCTTTCAGCTTACTCATAAGCCCCCTCTCCCCAACACAAATCCTTCCATATTTTTCTTTAATTATACTAGCAAACGCATGTTCCCGCAATATTTATTATATTCTCTCAACATTTAAAAATTGTAAAGCCTAATTTCAAGTATCACATGAACAAAGAAATTCACTTTTTCTTTTCCGGCTTACATTTTTGTCGTTTAAATTCACACTCCATTGCATTTTTGTTTATTTTATGATACTATACAAACAGTTATTAGCACTATTTTGTTATTATAAATAACTTTTTCATTATTATAGCCATAGAAAGGAAATCACCATGAAAAAACTCTCCACCGCCATCCTGGCGAACCTTATAACCACGAACCGTAAAAAACTCTCCATGACACAGCAATCACTTGCCGATGCAACCGGAATCAACCGTTCCCTAATCTCTCGTATGGAAAAAGAAGACTTTCTTCCTTCCATTCCTCAACTGGAACAGTTAGGAGAAGTCCTCGGTTTCGAACCCACTGACGTATTTACAAATGGAATACATGAGAAAAAAAGGAATGTACCATCACCTATGGACATTGCTGTGGCCGGAACCGGATATGTTGGTCTGTCAATCGCTACTCTATTGGCACAAAACAATCACGTCACAGCTGTAGATATTATCCCGGAAAAAGTTGATATGATTAACAAGCGTCAGTCTCCCATCCAGGATGAATACATCGAAAAATATCTAACTACTAAAGAACTGGATCTAACTGCTACATTGGACGGTGAAGCCGCATACAAAAATGCTGATTATGTCGTTGTAGCAACTCCTACCAACTATGACAGCCAGAAGAATTATTTCGATACCTCCGCAGTAGAAGCAGCAATTGAACTTGTTCTGAAAGTTAATCCGGATGCAATCATTGTAATTAAATCCACCATACCTGTCGGATACACCGCATCTGTTCGGGAAAAATATCACACTTCCAATATCATCTTCAGCCCTGAATTTCTGCGTGAATCCAAGGCACTGTACGACAATCTTTATCCAAGCCGTATCATTGTATCTACTGATCCGGAAGATTCACATCTGGTCGAAGCTGCCCACACCTTTGCAGCATTACTGCAGGATGGAGCAATCAAGGAAAACATCGATACACTGTTTATGGGATTCACCGAAGCAGAGGCTGTAAAATTATTTGCCAATACCTATCTGGCACTTCGTGTATCGTATTTTAATGAATTAGATACTTATGCAGAAATGAAAGGATTAAATACAAGAGATATTATCGATGGTGTGTGTCTTGATCCGCGAATCGGAACCCATTACAACAACCCATCTTTCGGTTATGGCGGTTACTGCCTCCCGAAAGATACCAAACAGCTTCTGGCCAACTATAATGATGTGCCACAAAATATGATGTCCGCTATTGTAGAAAGTAACCGAACAAGAAAAGATTTTATTGCAGACCGTGTTCTTCAATTGGCAGGTGCCTATGAAGCCAACAGTCAATGGGATGTTTCCAAAGAGAAAGAAATCATTATAGGTGTCTACCGACTTACCATGAAAAGCAATTCCGACAACTTCCGCCAGAGCAGTATTCAAGGTGTCATGAAGCGTATCAAGGCGAAGGGCGCAACTGTTATCATTTACGAACCAACTCTCGAAGATGGTGTCACCTTTTTCGGAAGTAAAGTTGTAAATAATCTGGATCAGTTCAAAAAAATGAGTCACAGCATTATTGCAAACCGCTATGACTCAAATTTGGATGATGTACATGATAAAGTATACACTCGTGATTTATTTCAACGTGATTAATTTTTAAGATTTCAGGAATCACTTTGATTCCTGAAACTTTTCTAAACAAAATACTCTTATCCTTCCATATTAATGTTTTTGAATATTTTATTCACATATCCATGTTCAAATGTATCAACATCTATTGTATGTATTTCTTTATAAAATGAATTCAAATAGTAAACGCTCCATAGTCCATACATAGAATACCAACAGCAAATTTGAGAAAATAGACTAAAATATTAAGACGGTCAAAAAAGTGTAGTCTTAAAAGTTTAGGCTAAACTTTCGCGACAGATGGAGGAAGTCTATGAAATCTCAAACAGCATTGGTTGCACGCAAGTGTCGTCTTAACGAGTGGGCCAGAATGGTTCACGATTGTAAGAACCGCCCTGCGGGCATGTCCGTTGATGAATGGTGCGAGCTTAATTCTATCACAAAGGCCAACTACTATTATCGCATGAAACAAGTCAGAATCGCCTGCCTTGATGCATTACCATCAGAGGAATCGGAACATGAAGTGGTTCCTGTTCCGTTAGAACTAATGGAAGAATCAACAAGTGTTTCAACTGTATCGTCGAATAATACTTCTTATCTTGAGTTATATGCCCATGGAGTGACACTTCGCGTAACGGAAGCAACTTCAGAGACGCTACTGGCTAAGGTACTTGAGGTGCTTGCCCATGTTGAATGATGCTACGTGCTTCAAACAGGTTTATATCGTTTGCGGATATACGGATCTAAGATCTGGTATAGATACTCTGGCATCAATCATTGATGCAAAGACAGATAACAGTCCATTTGTTCCGGACACACTCTATCTCTTCTGCGGTCGCAAGGCAGACCGCATCAAAGGTCTTGTCTGGGAGAAGGATGGTTTTCTCCTCTTATACAAACGCCTTGAGCAGGGAAAATTTGTATGGCCCAGAAACGAAGCAGAAGTCCGGGCTATAACCAGTCAACAATTCCGCTGGCTAATGGAGGGCTTAACCATTACTCCAAAGAAAGCAGTTCAGGAAGTCAAGCCTCCAGAACATATGTCATGATGATTGATTGTGCAAAAGGTAGAATTTTTTGCCATGAAAAACGACCGTATAATCACGGTGTTTTCCACCATCTGTAAGACCAAAAACCTGTATTGTAAGCGAGTTATTGCGGTTTTATGTAGTTGCAATTTATATCTATCATTTCAAAAGGCACCAGTGTTATGTCGGGCATAAGCCCCTTGTGGAAGCAGACAACCATTAGGCATTATGCCGAACTCTGAAATGAGAGGTATTCGCTATTTAAGACCATATGCGCTATAATGAACCTCATAGAAAAGAGGTTCATTATGGCGATGGAATACACAGAAGAACAACTGAATAATTTCGATAAGACTACGCTTGTCCAGCTGTTTCTTGTACAGCAGTCGCAACTTCGTGACATTGATCAGAAACTTCAGTTATTGTTGGAACAGGCCGCTGTTTTGAACAACAACCGTTTTGGAAAATCTTCCGAGAAACTGGGGACTGAAAATCAGATCAGTTTCTTAGAAGTGGATGGTAACATTATTTATTTCAACGAAGCAGAGGCTATTGACAGCCTTGCAGAGTATGAAGACAATGAAACGACAAAACCAAGAGGCAGGAAAGCCAAAGGAAAGCGGGCTGCCGATATCCAGGGGCTTCCGGTTATTCCTGTAGAACATAAGATGACAGAAGAAGAACTTATCTCTGAATTCGGCGAAGACGGCTGGTATCAGCTTGAAGATGAAATCTACAATCGCTATCGATTCACTCCTATGAAAGTAGAAATTGAGGAGCACCATGTAGGCGTTTACAAATCTAAGAAAGATAACCACTTCAAAAAAGCAAACCATCCGACTTATTTGTTGAGAAACAGCCTGGTATCACCAACGCTTCTTGCAGGCATCTGGAATGCCAAGTATGTAAATGCTGAGCCGTTTTATCGTCAGGAACAGGAATTCTGGCGGATAGGGCTGAACATTGACCGTGCCGATATGGCGCACTGGACCATACTTTGTGCCGAAAGATATCTTTCCGTCTTTTATGATTATCTGCATGAAAAAATATATAACTATCATGTGCTCCAGGCAGATGAAACTCCGGTTCTGGTCTCAAAAGAGAACCGAACTAAGGGAAGTAAGCATTACATGTGGGTGTATCGAACCGGCAAGATGTATCCGGATAAACAGATCATTTTGTACGAGTATCAACCATCTCGTAATGCAAGCCATCCAAGAGCATTTCTAAAAGATTTCAAAGGGGTCTGCGTAACGGATGGATATCAGGTCTATCACACCATTGAAAAAGGACGTGAAGACCTACGGATTGCTGGCTGCTGGACCCATGCAAGACGCCGATTTGACGAAGCAGTTAAGGCTTTGCCAAAGGACAGGCAAAAAAGTTCTCTCGCATATCTGGCGTTAAAGCAGATCCAGGCAATCTATCGCGAAGAAAACAAACTTGCATCAATGACTATAGAAGAACGTCTAAAACATCGTCAGCTAACCGTGAAACCGCTGGTTGATGCTTATTTTACGTGGGCAAAACAGAATCTATTATCTGTAACGCCTAAGAGCAAGACTGCAAAAAGGCTTACCTACTCTCTGAATCAGGAAAAGTATTTAAAAACCTTCCTTGAAGATGGAGAAGTGCCGATGGATAATAATTCCGCGGAACAGGCAATCCGACCTTTTTGTGTTGGAAAGAAAAACTGGGTTATGATTGATACCATTGCGGGCGCAGAAGCCAGTGCCATCATCTATAGCATTGCTGAAACAGCAAAGGCAAACAACCTAAAGCCTTACCATTATTTCGAATATCTTTTAACAAAGATACCAAAGCACATGGATGACCATGATACTAGTTTCTGTGAAGATCTGCTCCCTTGGTCAGATAAGCTGCCAGCAGAATGCAGAAAATAATTTGGTAACCAACGCCGCCGCTCTTCGGAGCGGCTAATCAAAAAGCCACACCCACTATGGTGCGTTTACAATTGTTATGATAACTGTTTTGATGATTTAAAAGATAACGTCTATACGAGAAGACTTATTTCAACAAGATTAATTTTATGGGGCTACCGCACGTTAGTGCGACAGCCCCCATTCTTAAATGTATATTTTTACATATAAAATTCTTTATACCACTCCGCAAACTTTCGTAACCCCATCCGCAAATCCGTACTCGGCTTAAATCCAACGCCGATGTATCCGCATAAGTAACCGGCACATCGCCCGGCTACATCGGCACCAGTTCCTTATGACTATCAAAATCATAATCCCCCGGCAAAACGCCCGCTCGGATCAGTTCCTGTTGCAAGATATCCACAAACTTAAGCAAATTCTCCGAATGATTATTTCCAATATTGTATACCGCATACAGTGGAATCGGCACCCATCTTCTCCTGTCTTCTTTTCCGGTGGAGCCTGCATCACACGCATCACTCCCTCTACAATATCATCAATATAGGTAAAATCACGCTTACAGTTCCCGTAATTAAAAATCTGAATCTTTGATTATAATTATCATAATACACTTTTTTAAACTCTTTTACGAAATTACATTTCTAATTTTCTATTTTCAAAACATCCTTCCTCGTCATTTGCTATTTTTCACAAATACTATCACTTAATAAGATTTTCCAAAAAACGCATTGTATTTCTCAAATGTTCGCTATATTATATTCCTAATTCCTCATTTAACCAATTAATAATATTATCCCTTCCGCATTCTTTATACCACCATCTAATCTTTTTACAAAATTTCTTTGGTAATTTATCAAAATCCATTTTGAGTTCATCATCCTTCGACAAACTATCATCATTGTCAATCAGAATAGGAATTATTGTATTTCCATGTTCAATACTTTTATCTATTTCATAAGACACATATTCCCTTTTTAATGTTTCTTGACTAATAAGTAATATTGTAAACTTAGTTTTTTTTATATTTTCATCCACCCATTTCTTTATGCTTTTTGGATTTTTTCTTTTTGTCTTTTCTTCCACCACTGTGAACATATTTGTTCTATCTTTATTAACTAAGTTAGTAATTTCTTTTGCAATTTTATGGTCACTTTGATAATGGTAACTTAAAAAAACGCCAATTCCTGAAAGCGCAATTTCCGAATATATTTTTTCCTTTAATTCCTTTTCTTTTTGTTCTTTATGGTTAATTAATAATTGTATAATCCCCTGTACCGTTATACTAATCTTATTTTCCACCTCCAGAAATTTCATCTCTCTAATTGTATTCTTTTGTTTTAATGTATTATATATTTTTTCCGCTGCTAAGCCAGTTTTCATTACCGGTATAATATACTTTCCTTCGTTCACAGCGATGTCATATTCTTTATAGGTTCCCGAGTTTTCATCTCCGTAACCAAACACTATTATTGAACAGCTACATTGTTTTATCATTTTTCTTCGAATTCGTTCTTTATCTTCAACATCAAACAAACTACTAATATGTATTTTATCATTTATAACATCAGCACTATTATATTTATCACTCGACAATATCCCTGACAATATATAATTTCCAACTCCAGCCCCAAATCCTGTATATATAGAAAAATCATTGTCACAAAGATTTTTCCCTAATAGCGTAAGAAAACTCTCTGCTGGATTTAAATTATAAACAATATCCTTTTCCATTTCAAAGCACTTGTAATCCGATAAATCGTCTGGATTAATTCCACCAGAAATAAATACATTATTTGTTATATAGTTATTATACAAATATTGTAACATTAAAGTAATTTCTTCATAGCTATTAATCAAAATAGTTAATATACCATCCTGGGCCATGGCTGCCATTCTGAGTTCCTGATAATTTTTATCTTGAATATATTGTTTAATATTCTCACGATTCAATTTATTTTTCTTATCTAAATAGTCCATTAATTGAACCCTTCGCATAAAACAATAATGTGTCTGAGGTGCTTTCCCTTTTAATGATTGTTTAGCAATACTCAATATCCTTTCCAGATTTGGATCATTAAAACTAAATCCAATAAAAACAAATGTTTTTCTTATCAACTCCACAGAAAGTAACTTTGTGAACACATTTCTCTCTATATCATATGTTTGATAATCCTTTTTTGTTAATACTACATCATCTGGCGAGTCTTTATCACCATGCATTTTATATATTGTTACCTCACGCTCAAACTTATGATATTTAAAATCTTCTGACTTCACTATTTTCTGGTATTTTTTCCCTTGTTTTTCTAAAGATTGTTCGATAACATCATCATAGTTTGTCGTCCAGAATTCTGTAATTGGCATCTTTGCCAACCAATTAGCGTTTTCATTGTTTTTAGGGACTTTATCAAATTCGTTAAAAACAAGCGAATTTAACCCCTGACGATTATATTTATCTACATAATATTGTGCAATGGCTGTCAATTCAATATCTGAATTTAATCTTAACTGTTTACTAATTGGCTCTAATAATTTCTTCCAATCCACATATCCTGATGCAACAGACAATCCCGCCCCAGCAAATACCGAAACATCTCCTAATTTCATTTTCTTTGTTATTTCATCCAAATATGATACATTCTTTTCAATTATCGAATCCAAATAATCTTCTTCTATTATCTCTCTATAACCCATATCTTAACGCTCCACTTCATGAAAAAACATTCACATACAGTTTGTTCATTGAATAATCTTCTCATAATATCATAAAAAAGTAAATCCTTAACCACAAGTACCTTATCATGATATCATATTTTTTAGAAAATATCTCTTGTATCTTAAAGATGCTGATCCGAAATTCCGATGAACTCCGTTCCATGACTCTGGAACAGTTCCGCTGGCTGATACAGGGATTTGCAATCGATCCAGTCATTCATGATATCACCCCCAGCCATTCTTCCTCATATATTTTTTGTGCAAAACATAGAACTTTATCCTCTGCTTTTCACACCTTCTTCTTAGTGCCATGCACAGCTTCCTAAGGCTCCAGTACTGCATTTCTACAGTCACCGAAGCTCTGCATGGCATTTTCCTTTTTTATTTCTCTTACTGATTCAGGCTTTCTCTATACAACTTGTACCGCCTCATATCTATAGGCATTTTCACAATTCTTCACCTTTCATTCGTCATCCACTCACTTTTTTGCTATAGTAAGATTATGTAAAGGAGGCTGCTCATGATGGCTTTGTCTGAAAAACAACTGAATAACCTTAATAAAAAAGCACTTGTTATCATCGTGACTTCTCTACAGGATCAACTTAATTCCATGCAGTCCCAGCTTGATAAAGTGCAGATAATTATCTTTCCCTACTTTATGACAGGTTACATGAACTGATCTGTGAGAGTCACATCATCCATGCAGACGAGACACCGGTTAAGGTGATACGCATCGATAACAACCAGATCAAAAACGGAAAGAAAACCTACATGTGGGTATACCGTAACCGCCCAGTTGAAAAGGCCAGGCCGATCGTTCTCTTTGACTGGCAGCCTTCGCGTAAAGCCAATCATCCAAGAGACTTTCTAAAAAATTTCTCCGGCACCGTTATTACAGACGGCTATCAGATCTACCATAAGTTTGGCAGAGAGCGCGATGATCTGACCATCGGCGGCTGTTAGATACACGCAAGGCGTCCTTTTGCCGTCTTTATGAAATCCCTCAAAGGCGCTGACGCACGATTGCTTAGGAAGCATATGCCATGATTACAGAAATGTTCCATATCGACAACAGATTTAATAATCTCCCAACCGTTGATTACTTGAAACAGCGACAGCTTATTCTAACAGAAAAATTTGACGCTTATTTCGTATAGATAAAGCTAAAATACACTCAGGTTACACACAATACCACGATTGGAAAAGTATTGGTCTATAGTATCTTTCAGGAATCCTATCTCCGCACTTTCCTGAATGATGGCGATGTCCCTATGGATAACAACTATGCAGAACAGGCAATTCGTCCTTTCACCATTGACCGTAAGAACTTCGTTTTGATCGAGACCTCAAACGGAGCCCGTGCCAGTGCAATGATCTATAGTATTGTTGAGACTGCAAAAGCCAACCACCTGAATGTTTATCAATACTTCGAATTACTGCTCACCGAGATTCCAAAGCACATGAATGACACAGATCTAAAATTCATCGATGAACTTCTTCCATGGACACCACGTGTCCAGGAGAACTGTCCAAGTCGTTTTAAGAAATCTTAATTTTTCAATGTACAAACGTATATCAAAATCAGCTTAGCCCTGCAGTAATGCAGGGTTTTGCTTTGTTGTGGTATTCACAATTGAGGACTTACCAACTATTCATATCTAATTATCGGGATATTGCAAAACACAAAAATGTTTAGATAAAAAAGCCAAAAGCATACATTATCGATTTGAAATAATTTTCTACATTAACCTCTTGTAAAGGAACTACATGGATCGCACCCATTACGTTTAAAACACATATTCTCAAACTACATCAACAATATAAACCAAAACTATAAAGCGAAAAATAATTTTCCTAAAAGCATTTTTACTATTTTGAATACAAAATCTTTCAATTACTAGTACGTTTCCCATTCTCATAAAGCATATAGATAAAATTATTATAGCTTCAAAGTTCCTCAAAATAAGGATTCTTGAATCAAAACAAGAAGTTATTTATTTTACTTTATACACGTTTTTGTTTCAACTTACAGATATTTTTGTATAAACTCTTTCACTGATTCCAACGTATCAATCTGTCCAAAATCTCCATCTATCTGGTTTGTCCCCTCACCATTAATAAGAATGGTCATACAGCCAGCCTGTATTCCGGCTTTCACATCATTCTCGCTGTCACCAACCATATAAGATTTCTTGAGATCTATATTAAAGTCTTCAGCTGCTTTCAATAGCATTCCAGGTTTTGGTTTACGACAATCACAATCAATTTTCAATTCTTCCACTTCACCTTCATATCCTTTATGCGGATGATGTGGACAGAAATAGATTGCATCTAAATAAGCACCTTGTTTTCCAAGTTCCGTTTCCATCTTATTGTGAATTTCTTCAAGCTCATCCCATGTAACTTCTCCTCGCGCAATAACAGGTTGATTGGTAACCACTATGGCAAGATAACCTGAGGCATTGATTATTTTTATTGCCTCGGCTATACCTGAGATTAATTTAAAATCATCAATATTTTTCAGGAACCCTTTGTAAACATTGATTGTTCCATCTCGATCAAGAAACACTGCTTTTTGTTTCTTTGATAAATTCTTTTTTTCAACTCTTCCCGCAATAAAATCTGTCTCGACTTGATGAAAACGTTCAGGTGTTCCCATATCCTTCACATATTCCGGAGAATCATAACAAAACATTTTTCCTTGCCCGGCAAGTGGTTTCAACAATTGCCGATCAAGATCTATCTTAATTATTTTTCCAGTTTTCTGATCTATTTCACCTACTCTGCTCCCGTCAACAGCATCTAATATCTCAGGATCAATCACATGAAGTCCTGCATTGACACGATTTCTATAGTACTTTGGCCTTTTGTCCTCTTTAGACAGCCACATTTGAACCATCCCATTCTTATCAGAAATGATAAGTCCCGAATCATAAGGATGATTATTAGGGTGGGTAAAAAGAGTAACTAATCCACCATGTTTTTTATGAAATTCAACAAAACGATTGAAATCCACATCAAAAATAACATCAGCATTTAAAAGCAAAAAAGGCTCTGTGAGTTTATTCTTTAATTTAAACAGTGCTCCAGCATTTCCAAGTGGTATTTCTTCATTATAATACTCAATATTTACACCAAATTTAGCACCATTTCCAAAATAATCCATAATAATGGAGCCAAGATAAGACACTGTAATAATCAAATCAGTAAATCCCTGATTTCTAAGAGAAGCAATTTCTCTTTCAAGCACAGGCACCCCATTTATTGGAATCATCGGTTTTGGTATATCTGAGGTAATATCTTGAATACGCGTTCCTTTACCACCCGCCATTATTACTACTTTCATCTGCTTTCTCCAAAAAATTTATCTTCTAGCATCAGGCAAAGACAATGATATACCGGAAGATGCAACTCCTGAATCATATACGTCTCGGTTTCCGGCACCTTAATTGCAACATCTGAAACCATTGCTAATTCACCTCCATCAGCTCCAGTGAGACCTATAATTTTAATTCCTGAAGCTCTAGCAACAACAGTTGCATTCATGATATTCTTACTATTACCAGATGTGGAAATACCAAGAAATACATCTCCTTTTCTTCCAAATCCCATAAGCTGCTGTGCAAATACCCCCAAACCATCAACATCATTAATATATGCTGTAGTCAATGCTTCATGTGCAACAAGAGGAATAGCCATTAATGACATTTCAAGATTCTTCGCCAACTCGGTTCCTCTTGCTGGATCTATTTCAATTAATCTATTAGCATACTCCTCACTGACTGGACGTTGAATTTTAAAACGTTTCATAAGTTCACCGGCAATATGTTCTGAATCCGCAGCGGATCCCCCATTACCAGCTACGAGCAGCTTTCCATCATTCGCATAGCATTCTTCCAAAACTAAATATGCATTTATAACATCTTGCTTAACACTATTTAATACAGGATACCGATCTACCAACAAATCTATATGTTTTTGCAATCTATTTTCTAATATTCGCACTGTTCTCTCTCCCAATTCTATTGTATAGGCTCATACTCTTCTGGTGTATAGTAAATTACACGAGTTCCACCATTCTCAAACTTAAAAGGAATATGCATAAGGCCGGACATTGCCTTTCGTACCTCATTTTGTTTTTCTGGTTGAACATAAAACACAAGAAATCCACCGCCTCCAGCGCCTAACAGTTTCCCTCCCAATGCACCAGCCTGCATTCCTTTAGCATATAATTCATCAATACTATTTGTGCTAACCGAACCACCGGTCCGTCTTTTCAAATTCCAAGTATTATCTAAAAGCCTGCCAAAGTCATCTAAGTTCCTATCCTTGTTTACTAAAATTGCTTCCGCTTCATCAACCAAATCATACATCTGGTTTAGCATTATTTTTTTATCAGTTGGACTGCTGGCAGCATTTGCCTTTTGAACCTCAGAAGAAAAACGTGTAAATCCAGTAAAAAACATCAAAAGATTATCATTAAGTCTTTTTTTTCTCTCTGGAGAAATAATAATTGGCAAAACCTCATACCCATATGAGCCAAAATTTATTCTGTTAAACCCTCCAAATGAAGCAGCGATCTGATCTTGCCATCCCCCTGCTTCATTACAAAGAACGCGTTCCAAATAAATTGCCTCATCAGCCAGTTTCTTCTTATCTGCATATTTACCTTTTAAAGCATGGAAAGCATTAAGCATGCCAACTGCAAAAGAAGAACTTGTTCCAAGTCCAGATCTCGCAGGCAAATCAGCTTCATAGGTGAGACGAATCTCATGCATATTAAGCATCTTCATTGCTTCACGAATTGCAGGATGATTAATATCATTTACATCTGTAACACGTTCAGTTTTCGAATATGACAATTCCGTACTATAATCAAAAAAACGCGGCAAATGGCGTACGTTTACATAGCAGTACTTGTCGAATGTAGTTGATAGAACAGCTCCACTATTCTCTCTAAAATAATCTTCCATATCCGTACCTCCTCCGAAAAAAGACATACGGAACGGAGTTTTTGTTATTATCACTTTTATCTTCCTCTTAGCTTTCTACATATTTTTTTAATGTTTAAAGCAATATTTAATCCAAACGCTATTATCTTAAAGGTAAATGATTTCATTACCCAAAAAGCTTCAGCATATTGTACGCGTCCCCCCATGTGACCGCGATATAGATTAAGTCCCTTAACCCTTACATCATAATCTACATAATCGCATTGCGTTTTATACATCCTAAGCAGGTCTATCTTTTCATCAATAAAATTACTTATATCTACATAATCTGTTACTGTTGAAATTAATGACCAAACTTCATACAATACGATATTCTGTCCTCTTTTTCCACCTTTTCTTAACAGTTTGGGCAAAAAAGTATATGTTAAAAACCTATGTTCAACATGGTTTTCAAAAAAGCTTGGAACAAATATAAAATCATATTCTTCAGGATTTATATACGATATTATTTCAGGAGTATCATTTTTTAAATTTTTTAAAAAGGGAAAGTTATCACCATAAGTGGAATTAATATACTCTTTATGTACACCTAGACGTTTCATAACACTATGCCATTCTTGAATTCTAGCTTCATTTCTACTTTTTGCTGTATACTTTCCATCTACTGTCGGTATGCCACTAGAACTTATACAAACACAATCCACCTCTGTATTTGTTCCCTTTAGAAGAGCCATCGTCCCACCCACACCAATTATTTCGTCATCTGGATGTGGAATCAAAACTAATATTTTCTTTCCAATTAACGCTTCTTCAAAATTAAGACCTTTCATATATTATCTCCCAAAAATTATTCTTCCATTGTTCTACAGAGTGATAATTTTTAAACTCCACTATTTCTTCATTCGTTAACCTAAATAAATGTTTTTCTTTCAATCTCAAGTCGATCAAAGCCAAATAATCCAATTCGTTTTCTGCACAATTCTCAGGTTTAATCCCATATACGTTTTCTAGTGCAATTCTAGACCCTATCAAATCGACTCCCATGCCCAACGTTGTTAAAGCTTTATTTTTCGTTCCAACTCCAACTTCCAAAGGTAAAATAACTACATCTTGATTAGAAATATAATATTCAAAATCATCAACAAACTCTTGAATATTAACATGAATTCCCTCCTTACTCAGTTTATCTAATATTCCTTCCGTATATTTTGATGGCATTCGCCCCAAATACTCTATGCTAATTTTTCCTATATATTTATCACAATTATTTAAAAGCAATGAAAGGATTTTATCAACCATGTTAGGTGCATAAAACGGAGACAAGCCACCTGGAAAACATATTTTTATTTCAGTCTTTCCAGCCCACTCTTTATGCATATATTTATCTATTAATTTTGAAACGGGATGATGTACAAATACCGCGTCTGCCATCAAAACAGATCTATAAAACTCTGCATCCCTCTCGCCTACTGTGAATACCTTCTCAGATAATTCTACAGCATGGCGATCAATTTTAATAGCTTGTATAAAATTATATAAGCTAAAAATTTTATATTTTATCCTTGAATTATAGAGCATAGCACGTAAATATAAGAGGGGACCACTATCCATACCAATGGTATAAAATTTGGCATGTACATTTTTATATTTAAATAACGACGAAAAATAGGGATAAAAAATCACCTTATCGTACTCTTTAATATCTATTTCATAGCTTTTATAGTCATTGTATAAAGAATATTTAAACATTCTTTCCTTTTTTCCTCTTTTTGATGCAAGCTTATTCCACGGAACAAAATTCACTGCATCAGGCAAGTCAAATTTTCCTTCATTATCCTTATACACAATGAGGTCTACTGGATTTGTAGCAACGCTTAATATATCATTCAGTAGAATTACTACACCGCCAACTCTCCCCCCATATTTATTCGGCGGATACAATGACACAAGTAATGTTTTCATTCAGTTACCACCTCTCTAAATAAATTTTCCCACTGATCAACTATATTTTTAGCAGAAAATTTCTTGCAATCTTGAAGAGCATTTTTTGCTATCGTTCTTCTAATATCTTCTTTCCTAATTAACTCTAAAAGTTCTTTTCCATATTTTTCTCTGTTACTATCTTCAACAAGTACACCATTACGTCCATTTTCAATAATATCATGTACTGCTGAAAAGCTGTCCAATGCAACCGGTACACACCCATATTGTTGTGCTTCAACCAAAACCATGCCAAACCCCTCGCTATTTGATGCCATTGTTAAAATGTCTGCTTTTTCATAATATGGTCTTGGATCCTGAAAACCAGTGAATTCTACACGTTTACAATTTATTTTTTTTGCATATTCTTTCTCATCATTCAAGGTAACACCGTCTCCAACCAATGTAAACGTCCAATTTTGAGCCAATTCCTCATCTTGAATGTCAGACCATACATCTAACAAAAAGTGAACTCTTTTTAATTCAATCATTCTTCCCACATACAAGATATTGTTTGTCTTTTTAGAAAAATCTATTGTTTCACCTGGGATTTCATAATGTAACGGATTTCCAATAGCACAAAGCTTCTTCTCATCAACCTTACCAAGTAATTTTTTTGCATCATCTACAAACGAATTGCTCAAAAAAACCCATTTATCACAATTATCATAATCTTGCTTGCGTTGCCAATATACTCTCAACCAACCGCCTTTTTCACCAAATATTCCATAGAAAATTTTTTGTTTTAAAGTATTTACAATCGGAACATACTTTACGACACCGTGATGACATTTAATAACCTTTGAACCTATATTTTGTGCAGCCTTATATACCTCTTGGCTTGGTAACCATTGATTTACAATAATATCAAAGTTTTCTTTTTCAAAAATAGTCGTTAACTGTTTACGAATATTACTCTTATCTCTTTTGCCTATATCCCCATCATTCAAATTTGTAATACCATTCAATTTTACTGTTTTAATATTTTCATTTAAATATGGAGTTGTTTGATTATTTCTATCCCATAAATAAATAATCGTAACATCATTACTTCTTGAAGACAATTCATTTACTAAAATTCTAGTAACGGTTTCTCCCCCACCATAAACCGGCCAAAAGCGCATCAAATATACTATTTTCATTATGCATGTCCTTTCATAAACTGTTTATCTAACTCCCGAAATGCATTATCTCGTAATCGCTCTGGCCATTCTTCTTTATTTGCTAAGAATCCAATCTGAACGAATTCGATATTACTTGCATCTACACTACCGATGTCTTTTATATTTATCACCTTATCATTAACTCCTATATATTCCATAAAATTTTTAATTTTTTCATCATAGGCAATAGGAAAAACAGATATACCAAATGCCATAGCTAAAACCATTGCATGAAATCTTGTAGAAACAAACAGATCACATTCGCTTATTCTGTTCAACATGATCTCATATTTTGAAAAACAATAATTTATACATTCTATGTTAATAGTATTTCTATTTTGCATATTTTTTTCTCTAATAAGATTTTCAACCAATCCAATATATTCTCTATCTGCTATTCTATCGTCAAATCCAAAGAGCAATATGCGATAGCCATTATCGATATAAGTGCTCGCAATATCGACTATTTTTTTTTCATATGCACTAAGATATTCTCTTCTTTGACTATACATCCTTTTATTCTCAGCAAGATTAATAATATTTATACCTATAGTTTTATTCTCTTTACAATTTTTGCTCTTATCAAGCTCTAATGCCCAATTTAAGACTACATCAGGAGCTATTCTACAAGATACCATTCCCCTAAAAAGGTTGTATGAATATTCATCCCTAAAACAAACATCATCATATTTCAAAAAAATGTTTGCACAATCATTTAGAAATTTCGTTGTTATTCCAAACCCCATATTAATGTTTAAGAGATATTTTTTCTTTGCTTTAATCTTATTGGCAAATAATTCTTCTATCCAATTTCCTAATACAAATGTATCAGTTTCATAATATGCCATTAAAGACCCACCAATATTAATAAAAGCATCATATTCGCTTGAAAAAATGGTCTCGTAAATCTTCTCATACATTTTCTTTTTTATTCTGTTAGATTTACAAATTTTATTTTGAAGTACTGCAAGCCCTCTATAAAATATACTTGGAATTGGATATTCAATAAGATTAATATTTGGATATTTTTTTTCTAAAAAAGTATATTTATCCTTTTCATATACTAATATATCAAACCCATGATTTTCACTTGCATATCTATCTAAAATTGAAATTACAAATAAATCATCCCCAAAATTCCCATTAGTACAACATTTTAACAAAATCTTCATATCTCACCTATATGTATTCTTCATCATACCTATCTACCAATTCGTTAAATAGGACATATATTTTCTACAATATTCTTATCTTACAATTCTCCACACGAATTACATAGTTAATATTTTTTCATCATATACACTCTTAGTTTTTCTCTATTTTGACTTTATTTTTTTTATAATGCTTTTCGGTAACACTTTTGCCACCAATACATGTAACCATATTACAAATTCTTCTCTAATCTTATATTTTTTGCTCTTATAAAAAGCTTGATTGCAAACTTTTTGTTCTATACTGCCATACTTTGTCTTATATATGTACGTACCTCCCTAAAAACAAACGCTCTTTTTGTTTTTTAGCTAACATTTTAAGATATAAATTATATATAATCATTCCTGGAGATTGTTTTGACAATTTATTATCGAAAGAGAAATTTTCCAAAAATACATCCGTTCCTTGCTCACACGATAATAAGACTGCAGCAATCGTATTTCCAAATTTCAGTTCATATATATCTGTCACATGATATTTTTTAATATACTCCTGCTCTGTCATTGCATAATCTGAGCCATATGAAACGTTTTTATAATTCCAAAAAACTTGAATTAATTTAAATAATACTTTTTCAGCTGCTTCACCAATGACATAATCTGTAAAGCTCAAATTTCCACAAATTTTATTATCCAATTTCACTTGCAAATATTTTGCTTCTTCATTTTCCTGCTGAGATACTTTTATAATTTTCCATTTTACATTTTCTTGCCATAAATCAAATCGATTATAAATCAAAGTAGTTTTTATTCTACTTAATTCCAATTTTTCTACATATTCTACTGTTATTTTTCATGATGCTTTATTCCTCTTGATTTTTTTTAATAAATTACCCATTAATTCTTTTAAAGATTCTCTCTCTTTAGTTGTAAAAAGTAAGCATGTTATAGACAGCATAATCAAAATAGTATAAACACCATATGATGTAATATGTTTTAAAACACTGTTAGTAATTAGCAAATTAATACCATAAACTGCCACTAATAGCAATATACATAAAGCTATACATTTTGCTACAACATCTTTAATATACTTTCCAAATGACAACTTCGTAATTTTTGATGTACATAATATTCTTCCAATACTAGCCAAAAAAGTGAGAAAAATTGATATATAATAAACAACACATGGGATCTTAATAAAATGAATCAAAACAATGCTCATTGGAAGATTGAAAAGTAATATTCCACCTACAACAATCTGATAAATTTTAATTTTTCCCGTTGCATCTGCCAATGGGCTTATAGGTAATGTTATTGATTCTATCAATGCCTCTATCAACCCTAGCCTAGCAAATTCTACCGCATACTTTGGAATAGATCCTAACCATAAATGAATAATAAAAGGCATATCATAATAAAATGGAAACATAAGTACAAACATAAGCAAAAATGTTATTTTTGAAGAAAAATTGACAAAATAGTATAATTCATCATCATTTTCTGCCGCATAATTCTTTACAATTTGTGGTCTCAAAGCATTACTAAAATTTGTCGAAAAACTTGCTAATGCTGAATATATAGATGTTGCTATTCCTCGTGCTGTTACTATTCCCGCATTAAAATTTTGATTGATTACAATATTTACAGCCTGATTCTTAAAAGAGAAAATAGCTGATCCAAATAAATTCCAAGATGCAAATGATAGCATTTCCTTAAATAAATTTCTATCAAATTGTCCCCCCATCTTCCATTTATATTTTGCTTTTACAACAACTAGATACGATAAAAATGATATACCAGAAACACCGACAAGCAACAATCCATATATTGCAAGTCTAATATCTGGATTTAATGCTTTTATTAAAAATGCAATAACTAATTTTAAGACTACTTCTATAATAGAAATAGCAGCATAAATATCCATATCTTCATAAGAAATAACATATGCTAAAAAGGGTGTGACAAAAATTGTAAGTATCAGACTAATAATCGAAAACTGATATAACCATATAACTTGGTGAATCCTGTCTACTGGTACTATAAGCCTTGTTTGAACATACCAAAACCCTACTGTCTCAGCAAATAAGAATACTACTACAGCGATTAGAACATAAACTATTAGTGATGTCCACACGCATTTCTTTAGTTCATCATATTTATCCTGTCCCATATAAAAGCTATAAAATCTCTGACTCGCAGATGACATAGCTCCACTTAAAATACTGAACATAGATGCAATACCTGCTATTAATGTATATAGTCCATAGTCATCTTCTCCAAAACTATGGAGAAGAATTCTGACAGATACAAGATTAATAACAAGGATTACAATCTGACGAATATAAAGCATAAAAGTGTTTTTAAACATTTTTTTTGAATTTATACTTTTTCCCATAAAATACATCCTTACATATTTAAAATATTATTCTGTATAGCATTCACTATTATTGATTCTCTTCCTTGTAACGCATAAAGCAGAATAAACCAAAAGGCATATGAACATAAAATATAGGCATCAAATAGGAATCTATTCTTCTCAACTCTCAACAGTTCTCTATTTTTATGAGAAGCATAAATTGCCATAAAAATTATCCATATTCGATATATTCGAGTAGCAACATTTGCGTAAAAATAAAACGGAAGTAATAAAAGCATTATTTTTGTTCCATCTAAATAAAATGCCGTTTGTAAAAAATTTTCGTCATCAGATGTAGCAAACCAATAAATAATTCCCCCGCCTAATATTTGCCAAACAACTGTAATTCCAAAACTTGAAAAAGATATAGGAGATAGATAGTTGGATAATGCGGGAATATACCCCGCTGCAATCGGCAAGACAATCCTAATAATTAGTAGCAGCAAAAAATCGCTTATCAAAACCTGAGTAAAGTATTTTGCAATCAACGGCTGAAATAGAAATACAACAAAAAAAATTGACAAAAAATGAAATTGTGTAGCTAAAAAAATAAAAATAAGATAAACAAAAACATTTTTTAATCTAACTCTTTTCCCATAAATTTTTTCTTTATACCAATATAAAGCTAACACAATAAATACTGTTGCTAGCATTGATTTAAGTTGCCATCCATTCTCAGCATAAACAAAAAATGCTATAACACATAAAACATATCCTGGCTCATAAGTAAGCTTAAATATAATAATAGAAATTATAAGTATACTAATGAACGTAATTATCCAATGATATATATTAAATGGCATTCCCATTTTATGGAAAAAAATGGACACATACGAATATAACCGTTGTACTTTCCAATCAGTCATGTAATCATTATTATACTGCCAAATATAATTGTCTAAGTCTATATTTCCAATATAACCGCCATAAAACAAACTAATCGCCGCAATTTGCATAACACATATTTTTTTTGATCTTGGAAAAGCAAGTCCAAGTAACGGTATTAAATAAAGAACTAAACTCACGTTTTTTCTCCAATGTTTTTCATCTAATTACAAATTAATTAGATCTTAAATTATACTTTTTATCTTTGTTTTCAAATTTCGAAATCTTATTCTGAAAAACTGTAAATTAGCATTTTTTCTTTTTATTCTTCGAAATTTACTTTCTATATCATTAAAATCAAACTCTAATTGTTCAAAAGAATTTGGAATAATTTTATACAACTCACAAGCAGAATTTAATTTATTTATCATCTTTCTTTTTTGAAGATGGATATACATAAACTCTTGACATTCAATTTTTCCATTTTCATTATCATAGTATCTGTATAAATTGCCTTTATTCCATACAAATAAAGAATCTTTCCGTTCTTCTTTTGTTCCATCATCAATGTCTAATAGAAAATTAGATGATTTTGTATATATATCAGCTGCATAGCTTTTTTCCCATACTCTGCAATCATTAGCTTTAAAGATAGTATTGATATTAACTTTATCTTGAAATTTTTCATCAAAATTAAAGTTAACTGGAGATGAGAATGCTTTTCTATAGAATTCAACACCATCTATTTCTCTCAGAAACATCTGATTGAGCTTTTCTTTATTTTCTATCAAAGTAAGATGTCCCAATGTAAAAATTTTTTCGTACGAAAGGACTTCCTCTGTTAGAAAATGACGCAAATTACCATAAATGAGATCAATATCTCCATACCCCCAATAATCATATCCTTCTACTAGTTCTGGAAATAGATAAGCATAAGCAGGTTTGTATTCACACAATTTATGTACATTGTCAACAACAACATCAAAATCAAATTTTCTACGAATTCTCTTTTGAACTTCCACAAAAGTATCCTTTACTTTACGTACATTCTGGGGATAATTATATTCACTTTCATTATCTGTTATAATAACCCAATCTATAGTTTTATTATATTTGCATGAATTTAAAAACAATTGAAAATAATTTGGGAAATTTCCAAAATAGGGTATTATAATAACAACACTTTTCATTGATCAACCTCTTCTTTTATTATATATCCATCCAATCAAACATTCGGTAAACCTAATTCCAAAACATAAAAGGCAAATATAAATCATCTTTTCTCTATTTCGTGAACAATATCGTAATATGTATTTATTTTTATTTATAAACGAATAGTATTTTTTCTGTTCATGCTTGTCTATCTGCGTAATAGATATAAGAAACATCGAAAAATTTTTTGCCAAGAAATAATTAAAAGCAATTTGATAAGACTCTTCCATTTTCTTCTGAATATCAATACATCTTTCATAATTATCTCTTACATCTTGAATATTCTTATTGCTTAAAGTTTTTGTAATACTTCCTTCTCTTTGTCTATAAGCATATGGCGCCTCAGATAAAACACAACAAGATTTTACAACTGAAAAAACCTTACTACACCATTCCATATCCTCACTATACACACCTTTTCTAAATTGAATATTATATTCGCTTAGACTTTTTTTACGCACTATCTTATCCCACGCACAAATATTATATCCGCCCAGTTTTGTCAAATTGCAAATTGTTCCACAAAAACTTTTAGGAATATATTTCGTAATTTCCCCAACATTATTAATCTTTTTGTACCCAAAAACAATCAAATCTGGATTCTCTTTTTCAATCATATCGGAGGCTTTATTCAAAAAATTTGAATCATCCCAATAATCATCGGCATCCAAAAATAAAATATATTCCCCATTTGCAAACTTTAACCCAACATTTCTTGCATCAGATAATCCTCCGTTGCTTTTGTGAATAATTTTCACCTTATTATAATCTCTGAAATCATCACATATTTTTTCTGATCCGTCTGTTGATCCATCATCAACTAAGATAACTTCAACAGATTCGCAACTCTGCTTCAACACCGACATAACACAATGTCTAAGATATTCTTTTACATTATAAACAGGTATTATAACCGAAAATAATATTCTCTCCACTTTTCATCTATTCCTTCAGTTCAATAATATAATTCTTTTTCAAATGTTTTCGAAATAAATCCGTCGCATCAATTTTTCAACTTTGCCACTTGCAAAATTTTTAATATAATTGTTCTATTGTCTCACAAATTACTCCCTTTTTATCAAAAAACCTCTCCATCCTTTTTCTCGCTTTCCCTCCCATCTTTCGTTTTTCATCATATGATAACATAAGAAATTTTTTCATTCCTACATACAGTGATTTTACATCTTTACATTTACAAAGGAATCCCGTAATTTCATCTTCTATAGCTTCTCTACATCCTGGAATATCACTCGTTATAACTGGTCTGCCAGAAGCAGCACTCTCTAAAATAGTGTTCGCCATTCCCTCATGCCATGAAGGTAGGACAAAACAATGACACTGTTTAATAAAAGGTTTTACGTCTTTTTGGTATCCATAGTAATGCAACCATCCTTCGTTTTCGTATTGTGTAATCAAATCCTTATAATCCTCTTCAGATTCTCCTAATACATCAAGACAGCAATCTACCCCTTCATTAATTAGTCTACTCATTGCCGCAAACAACTCTTCAATTCCTTTTTCTTTCATAATACGTCCCATAAAAAGAAAATGGATCTTCTGCTCTGTCGGATATTCCATTACCCGATATTCTTCTAAATTAACACCAGCACCATTTAGCTTATGTGTTCTTTTTACATTTACAATGTGCTCTCTAATAAAAAGTTGTCTATTATCCTCATTTTCAAAAAAAACCACTTTTGCCTTTTTGCAAGCGATACGATACATTTTGATTACTAACGCTTTTAATATACCATCTTGTTCAAACGCAGTACCTAATCCCGTTATATTCATAGCATACGGAATTTTTAACAGTCTACAGCTCAATCCACCGTATACATTAGGTTTAATGGTATATGTAATTACTAGATCAGGCTTATATTTCCTAATCATTCTGAAATATGCAATTAGTAGTTTCACATCTTTAAAAGGATTCATTCCTCTTCTGTCCATTGAAGTATCAATAAATTCACACCCCATATTACACAGATCTTCTACAAAACTACCATACGGCAACGAAATATATACTGTATTCTTTTTAAGAAGTTCTTCAATAAGTTCTTTTCGAAACTTATATAATCCAACATCATTATTTGCAAGTATTAGTATTTTCAATCTATCTATCCTCTCAACATTTTCCTTGCCGGGCTTCCAACATAAGTCCCACCATCATTTATATCCCTTATCACAACTGCTCCAGCTCCCACGATTGTATTTTTGACAATTTTCTTTCCTTGTATTATTTGTGCACCTGTGCCAAATTCACAACACTCCTCTATTATCACATTACCCGAAACATTCACACTCGGATATATTGTTACAAAGTCTCCAATCACATCGTCATGACCTAATGTACAATCCAAGTTAATAATCACATGTTTTCCAATACTAATATCTACTGTAGCAATCGTACCTGCACATATAATAGTTCCCTCGCCAATTAAAACTCTCTTTGATAAGATGACAGATGGATCTACAATTGTTGCAAATTGCACGCCACTATTTGATAATTTTTCAATTATTTGCTTGCGTACTTTAGCATTTCCAACCGCGCAAACTGCATAAGCATTTTCCTGCTGTTTCAGATACTCACAATCACCAAGTACAATATACCCATCCTCTTTTGTTTCCCACTTTGTTTCATTATCATCAATAAAACCTTTAAGGTTCCATGTCGGTGTCACATCATTAATTCTCTCAACGCACCATGCAACCTCTCGGCCAAAACCGCCCAAGCCAATAATGTATAAATCTTTCATAGCTTTCCTCCCTCATGCAATTTTCGCACTAGGGATTACTGCATTATATAAGCTAAGGGTTAGCCCCCCATCCCAAAAACATGTTCATTTTTCATTTTCTTCACTGGAACCCCTATATAAGTTCCTTTCTCCTTTATATTACTTACTACCACAGCACCAGCTCCGATCAGACACTCACTACAGATTTCAATGTTATTGCTCACTGTAGCTCCTGCACCTATCCAGGTTCCATTTCCGATGGTTACAGAACCTGCAATATGCGCCCCGACCGACACATGCACAAAATCTCCAATACTACAATCATGGTCAACCGATGCACCGGTATTTATAATGCATCCCTCACCGATTTTTGTATCAGAGTTAATGATTGCCCCCGCCATAATCACAGTGCCTTGTCCAATCGTAACCCTTCTGCTGATTACAGATTGAGGATGGATCAATGTTGTAAGTCGATCTTCTCCTACTTGTTTCTGTATTTTCTTACGAATACAAGCATTTCCTATCGCAACAATAACATCGTAGTCCGGATATTTATCTATATCTTCTAATGTTCCAACAACCCGGAAGCCTGCACATTCTTGTACATTCGGATTATCATCCAAAAATACAATTTCTTTATATCCATTTTTGACAGCAATGTCCGCGATCACTTTTCCATGCCCGCTGCCACCTATAATAGCCAATTTTTTCATTTACTTGCTTCCCATAAATTCTTCCATCGTTACAGATGTGTCCGATGAAATTCCTTCTTTTTTCACTACAGTTTTTACTGTATCCAAAATAACCTTAATATCCGTTTTCATCGAAACATGATTCACATACCATACATCCATTGCGAACTTTTCTTCCCATGACACTGCGTTTCTTCCATGTGCCTGTGCATACCCGGTAAGTCCCGGTCTGACATCATGCCTGTGATGCTGTTCTTCATTATATCTTGGCAAATACTGTACCAATAATGGTCTCGGACCAATAAGACTCATATCACCTTTCAGAATATTGAAAATCTCCGGCAATTCATCCAAAGAGGTTGCCCGAAGAGTTTTTCCAAACTTTGTCAGTCGAATCTCATCCGATAACAAGTTCCCGTTTTCATCCCGCGCATCCGTCATTGTACGAAACTTATACATATTGAAAATTTTCTCGTTTTTGCCCGGTCGTTGTTGTTTAAACAATACCGGAGATCCCAGTTTTACGCGAACCAGGATTGCCAGAATTATGTACAGCCACCAGAATATTGCCAGAACAACCAATGAACACACTATGTCTATCAGTCGTTTTACATATTTTTCATAAAATCCCTGTTTATGTTGCATCGCAAACTCCTACCTAGGCAAAACATTCTTTGATCACTTCTATAATTCGCTCCTGCTGCTCCACCGCCATTTTATTATCGCTCGGCAGACACAATCCGCGATGAAAAATATCCATCCCCACATCAAGTGGCTTTCCGTCTTTTCCAAGAGTCCCACCGCTGATATAAGCATTGGTTTTCGCTCTTCCGTTTCCTTCCCGTGTCACAAAACCATTCATACGATAAATTGGCTGCATATGCATCGGTTTCCATATCGGCCGTCCTTCCGCATTGATACTCGCAATGGCATCCAAGATTTCTGTCGGACAGCTTTTCCCCTGTTCGCCGATATAGAGAGCTTCCTGTTCGCCACGTACCTGCTTGCACATGGCGTCCGGTTCAATGATCATACAACTGAGCCAGAAATTCGGTTCACTATTTGTTCCATCATATGGATTCATATGTACCGGAAGTTCCTTCAGTCCGTCTTTATATCTTTCATAAATTGCTTTCTTCTGTGCAATATGCTCTTCCAGATAAGGGAACTGTCCTCTTACCACGCCCGCGATCACATTGCTCATGCGGTAATTGTATCCCAGTTCCTCATGTTGATACCACGGAGCATTTTCTCTGGACTGTGTGGACCATTTCCGCACTTTCTTTGCAGCTTCTTCATCATCGGTAAGAAGCATTCCGCCGGCTGATCCGGTTATAATCTTATTTCCATTAAATGAGATTGCGTTAAAATCACCAAATTGTCCCGTCTGCTTTCCTTTATAAGTTGCACCAAGTGATTCTGCTGCATCCTCGATCAAAATCGCATTGTGTTGTTCACACACATTTCGGATTTCATCCACTTTTCCCGGTGTACCGTATAGATGTGCTGTAACAACCACTTTCACTTCCGGATAAAGTACAAATGCTTTTTCCAGTGCCACCGGATCCATATTCCAGGTATCGTATTCCGTATCGATAAATACCGGAACTCCACCTTCATAGACAACCGGATTCACTGTTGCATCAAACGTCATATCGGAACAGAATACTTTATCTTCCAGTTTTACCCCTGCCAGTTTCACTGCCATATGAAGTGCTGCGGTTCCTGCTGACAGGGCGACTGCATATTTACATCCTACCTTTTCACTGGCTAATCGCTCCACTTCATTTATATTTGCACCAACCGTTGACATCCAGTTGGTTTCATAGGCTTCTTTTATGTATTCCAGTTCCGGTCCATGCATGGTGGGGGAACTGAGCCATACTTTATTTTCAAATGCTTCTCTTTCTTTTGTGAAGTCAAACATTTGTTTTCCTCTTTTCTAACTGTATTGAACACTTCGTCTCATAAACTAGTTTATTATATCATATATATACATATTTTTCAAAAATATCTTCTCCTCTGACATCAATAAATTGTGTAAATCGCATCTCTCTATGATTTTCCCAATCACACACATATCCATCCATGATTCCAAAGTCACGGCGATTCTCCTGACAAGCATAGGACTAGAGGTTCCATATAACATAACCTCTGCCACAAGCCTGTCCTCTGTCCATGTAATGATTACTGTATGTCTCCAGACGCCAAAACCTTTTGCATTTCCTAAACTTTCCAACACTTCCGTGTGCTTTTTATCTCTCTCTTGAAAGGCGTCCCCATTCTGATATATCCAAGACTATATATACCATTTTCATTCGATTTCATCACAGAGACAATCTTACTGGCTCCTCCGCGTCTCTTGGGGTTATGGCTTCCACGTTTTCCCGGACCTATAAACATACGAGGAAGTGTAATTGGTGAATTTCTCGCTAGCTTCAGTTCTAATGCCGAAAACAAAGTATTCACTTCATCTGAGACATATCCTTTCGGCAATTTTTGCATACCACCAATGCATGCCGGAATAATGTGCTCCTGATTTCTAAAATGTGCTTCTGTATCATTTTCTTTTGTATAAATGCATAAATTTTCTTCTTGTGTCATATAACTTCTCCTCTCACTGGAACCATAACATCCCCATAGCTCCATCTCAGTTCCTCAATCGTTGGACAAGCTTCTGGCAAATATTTTTCAATCATATCACGTATTTCCAACATCTCTGCCTGCTCACTTTCCACAAAGTTGCCAAGTCCGAATGTTCCTTTCTGCACCAGCGGAACGCTCAATCTTCCTTGTTCACTTTTCTTACTGGCAAATCTGGAGAGACCATTTTCCAACGGATGTTGATTGTTTATGAAGAAAGTTCTATCTGTTTCAGCATCTTCTGCAATATTATTATATGCAATATCTATTTCCAAGCCCAAGTCTGAAAACACAAACCAGACATGCGCTTCCGTGCTTCCATCCCGTGCATTTTTCCACATTAACCGCTTTAACAGAACGATATCAGTAAAACCAAGGAGTATGCCTAAAATAACATATTCTTTTTCTGCTGGTCCGGACATAAAATTCTGGATGTTCTTTCGGATGGACGCATTTTTTCTCTGGAACTCACTTGTTGATGGAATTGCCTTGATTGCATCAATGACATACAACACACGTACCGCGAAACTGACAACCATATAATATGTATGGAGTCCTGGCGCATATTGCTCAATCGACACCAGATGCTTTGTCCGGCGATATTCTTCATAATACTTTTTGCATTTTTCATAATCATCCATACGATACGCATAGTAACTCATGCGTAAGGCAATCTCATTGATAACTGGATGTTCCTGAAGAATTGGCAGGATTTGTTCTGCCTCTTCCATGAGATGTTTCATCCTGTCTTTGTATATGGGTCTTCCGTATGCATCCACATTAAGGGCAATGCACGCCTCATCTATCAAGTTAAGATTACACATGAGTTCTTCAAGTTCCAATCCATTTTCTTTATACAGATTACTTGCGTTCTCAAGCTCTTCTAACACATTCTCCCACCGGTAGGTCTGCGGGTGGTTTTTCTGCAATCTGGCTTCTTCTTCGAAACAGAAACACCGCTCATATACAGCCTCAGATGGAAGCGACTTACGAAATTTTTCCAAATCATCCAATGACTGGTGCTTCATATATTCCGCTGCATCTTCCCGCAAATCTGCATATTTTTTAACGATACCTCCGTGCAGATCTTCGAAAAATGACTGAATGTTCTTATAGCAATGGTATCTTGCTGGCATAGGCAACTGCCTTATGAGTTCTTTGTCTTTATTCAGTGCCTGCAAAACATGAACAGGATCCAGTCTCGAAGACCATACGACATGTGCCACTGAAGTTTCAAACATACAACGATTCCTGTCCGGCATTTTTCTTTGCCCAATACACGTCAGCATATCCTGTACATTTTTCTCCAGTCTGGAACGTTCCTCACCTGTCTGGCGTAACATTTCCAACTCTACATAACAATAAGCAATATAATCCTGTGGGTTTTTCATGTCAAGATGTTCTTTTAATATTTCCAGTTCCGATTTCCATTCTTCATATGATATATGCTGATGCAACCGCGTCTTATTAAATACATAATTATAGTACAAAATCGTCCACAATTCTGACTTTTGTAAATCGTTCTCCTCGCAAAAGAGTATCGCTTTCTCAAAAGCATCCTCTGCATCCTTATAGGCTTTAGTCAGTACATAGGCCACTCCACGGTTAATCAGAATCTGGCTTCGTATCGTGATGTCCGTTTCTTCATTGCATAATGCCTCTGCCTTCCGTATTTGTTCATTTGCCTGTTCTATATGTCCGGTTCTCTGATATTGGATAAAGTAAAGCAGGTGGTTGAACGCTGTATCTTTTTCCCCTGCTTCTGCCCGTCTTCTCATTTCCAGTTCATTTGCATGAAAACTCCCCATCTGCGTCCGCAAAAACATTTTATACCGCTCATAGGTTTCCTTTTGTTTCTTCGTCATCTTTGATGGCAGCAATTTCTCCAGACGCTTCCATGCCTCTATTAAGTTATAGTCATAATTCTCAGGTTGCGCATACAAGCAGCTTACTTTCAATTCCCTGCGCATGATCCAATAGATATGTATGCAACGATACGTCAGTATAATCATAATTCCAAGAATCAGACACAAGATTCCATACAGACTCTTCAAAAATTCTTTAGCTTCCGGCTTCGTTTCTCTACATAATACCTGCATTCCAAATCTAAGCACGGAAAAGAAATATACTCCTGCTATCTCACTTATAACTGTTCCAAACATATATCTTGGCATCTGTAACCAATTCTTGTTTGTGAAGCAGATAATTCCAATTGCTAACATCATTAAAATTGTCGGAATATACAAATTTGTTCCACCAAAAGTCTGATCCACCTATGCAAGCAATAAATCAATCATTTACCTTCTCCTCTCTGTACTTCTTTTAAAACGATACACTTTATTATACCATTTACGAATAGAGCATGCAGTAAAATTAAAGAGAGCAGCCGCTCCGACTGCTCCCCATTCTACTTCTAATTATTTGCTTTTTTCCACCTGATACGAAGGCACTAACCGTTTCACCACCAGCTTCATCTGTGGATCATCTTCATATGCCGTCTTCTTCAGATCTTTCAAATGTTCAAAAAACTCTTCCCTGTCAAATGCAATCGGTTTTCCGATAAAAATCAGATCATTCTCCGTTTTCTGAAGTCCTTCCTCTTCTTTCAGACACTCTTCAAACATCTTTTCCCCCGGTCGAAGCCCTGTGTACACAATCGGGATATCCACATCCGGTTCAAATCCGGATAACTTGATCAGATTTCTTGCCATATCATCGATCTTTACCGGCTCTCCCATATCCAGCACAAAGATTTCTCCGCCCTTTGCGTAAGCCCCTGCCTGTAAGACAAGCGATACTGCTTCCGGAATCGTCATAAAATAACGAATAATATTTTTATCGGTAACGGTAACCGGTCCGCCCTCTGCGATCTGCTTTTTGAAAAGAGGAATCACACTTCCGTTACTTCCCAGTACATTTCCGAAGCGAACCGCTACATAATTAGTTTTCGGAAAACGATGCTGCATTCCCTGAATAATCATCTCACAGATACGTTTGGACGCTCCCATGATATTGGTCGGATTTACGGCTTTATCCGTAGAAATCAATACCATGCGCTCCGTTCCGTTTCTTCCTGCTGCCATAGCCACATTATAAGTACCGAATACATTGTTTTTAATTGCCTCATTCGGACTGTCCTCCATGAGTGGCACATGCTTATGTGCAGCTGCATGAAAAACAATCGCCGGTTTATAATCCGAAAATACAGTATCCACACGATGGGTATTTCTCACAGATCCAATCAGCACAACCAGATTCAGATTCGGAAATTTCTTTTTTAACTCCTGTTGAAGGTCATACGTGGTATTTTCATAAATATCAAATATCACCAGCTGCGAAGGATGATGCGCCGCGATCTGACGGCAAAGCTCACTTCCGATGGAACCACCGCCACCGGTTACAAGTACAACCTTTCCCGCAATGTATCCCATGACCTCATCCAGATTTGTCTTCACCGGCTCCCGTCCCAGTAAATCTTCGATTTCCACCTCACGGAAATTTGAGACACTTACCTCGTCATTCACAATCTGTGCCATACTAGGCAGAATCTTAATTTTGCATCCCGTGTTTTTACACAATTCCAGAATCTTTTTCTTTCGATCTCCCGGAAGATTCGGGATGGCAATAAAGATTTCCTGCACTTCATATTTTTCTGCTGCCCAGGGAATTTTGCTGTCATTTCCCACAATCGGAGCTCCCAGAATGGTGCTTCCAATCTTATTCTTGTCTGCATCAATCACACATACCACACGATTGCGGATCAGCGGACTGTTTTCCATATTTTTTATCAGGAAATTAGCACTGTCTCCTGCTCCAATCACCATGGTAGCGATGGCATGTCTGGATGCGTCTCCCAGATAACTGTGTCGTATGATACGTAGTCCCCGGTATACAAAACGACTTCCGGACACCAGTGCCAGCAAAAAGAAAAAATACAAAATATAATAAGAACGCGGCATGTTCCATTGGAACATATGCATCCCCAGACTCTGTATTGCAGCACTGAGCAGACACGCAATCACTACATTTAATAGTTCCTGTACGCTCGCATATTCCCACAGACTATTATACAGATGCATAATAAAAAATATCACAATGGTTACAATCATATTTACCCAGAAATATTGCAATGCTGTCTCTAAAAAAGGAATTCCCTGCTCACTCTTTAAACTGAAATCAAAACGTGTCCAGATAGAAAGAATTTCCGCCAGAAAGATTGCCAATATATCGTAAATTACCAACAATACGATTCGTATATATTTTGCCGTTTCTCCCCCAAACCGGTTTTTCATTTGTTGCATGTCAAAATTACTCCCTATAATCTTCTCATTTTCATGACTTGACTGATTTTCTCTGTTTTCTTGACTGTTTCTTTCCGGACTGCTTCTTTGCAGAAGTTTCTGTTGTCACTGCTTTTTCCGTTTTAAGGTCGTTCTGTTCCACGACAACATCATTTTTCTCAGAAACCGGTTCCTTTGCGAAAAGATTTTCTTTCTTAACCAGCATCCGGTTCACTGCAAGTCCCAGGCCAAGCATACCCCAGAATACCGGAGCGGTACAAACATTAGAATCGTTTACAATCCCCGCAAACATATACACCAGCACTGCCGCAAATAATCCAAATCCAATCCAGCTGATACTCTCGTGTAGATCGACTCTGCGGTAAATGCGTACCGACTGTACCAGATACCAAAACAAAAATACCAGAAGTGCCAGAGTACCGAGTAATCCGGTTTCTACCCACTGCTGCAGATACCAGCTATGGGCTTTTACATCATAGCTGTTTGCGCCGTAGACATAGTTCTGACTGATATAATCATTCTGTGGCACTTCAAACATGTAAGTATTTGCCCCGCTCCCCATAAAAGCATGCCTTCCTAGAAGCGGAATTGTTTTATTCCAGATATGTCCACGGTTACTCATCGCATCATCCAAAAATACTTTTGAAACCTTCGGATTCTCAAACTTCACTAATTTTCCTGCTGGATTCAGATACTCATATCCATTCTCATCGGTATTTATGAAGTTCCACTGCACACCATCAATCGTTGCACAAATTCCGGGCAAGCTATCTCCAAAAGATACCGGTTGCAGCTGTACCCCAGAAAAACGGCTGTCATCCATCGTTGTCACCTGGTTATCTGCATCCACTATCGTCTGACTTAACTCATTTCCATCCGAATCTTTGCAGCTGATCTGTGTTGTTCCATCCTCTCCCACGGTATAAGAAACGCTCAGTTTATTTCCGTGAATGTCAAGCACAACATCATCCGTATTGGTTTCTACTCCATTCAGAGCCCATCTGTCACTCATCCGGTATGTACCAACAATTGTATTTTTTATATTTTCACCTGCTGAGGTGGTATTTCCAAGTACGCTTGCTGCTATAATCCCAATTACCACTACAACGGCACCCACAACAAACAGTTTTTTCTTCCGGCTCAAAAGCACAAGTATAAGTACCACTACTGCCAATGCAAGAGCCATCCATCCACTCGCACTGCCGCTTCCTTTCAGACAGATGACACTGCATACTACAGCTACTGCCAGCACTATCCGGTGCCATATCTTTTTTGACGCAATAAACAGGCATACCGCCAGCACAATGAGCATACCAAAATAAAACGATAAAAAGTTCGGATTGTATAATGTCGTATAAGAAGTTTTCGGTGCAAAATTAAATGTCAGTTCTTTTAAATTCTTCCACCATCCAGGATTTGTGATCAAATGTTTTCCAAAATTTGACTGAAAGAAGTCCAATCCAAAATACTGAAATACGCCGATCACTGTAACAATAGCCATGCCAATGCCCGAAATTTTCAAAATGAATTCCACATGTTTTTCTTCATTCACAAAATTATATACATAATAACACAGCAGCATATACGCAAAAACTACCCACACAGACTCAAAAAGTTCATAAGTTCCACCGGATACCCAATGCTTATGCTTTGAAAAAAGTGCTGACATCAGAACAAAAAGTCCATATACCATCAGAAAATAAAAAGAATTTTCAAACTGCAGGGTCTCTTTCTTCACATAATGCCGATACAACAGAATTGCAGCCATCACCACTCCAATGATTACGATCGCAATCATCTTCCATGCAAAAAAGAAATCTGTCTGTGTATCTGAATTGGCCGGAAACCAGTCAAACTGCGACAGATTTGAATTATAGGAATACATATGTACAAGCAATGGCACAAACCCCATCATCAAAATGACGGGAATCATCAGCTTATTCGTCTTTTTTAAATTTCGATATCCATTCTCACTCAAAGTTTTCTCTCCTTAGTAAACAATTTTTCTAGAATATAATACCTCTAAACCTTCGTTTTTTCAACACGTAAAATATATAATAGGTAAAAACTCTTTTTTGTTACTTGTGTGATACTTAAAAATTTTACAAATAAATGTGTATGATTGACACGATAATATAAATTTTTACACACGAAAGGAAGAAAAATGAGATTACCAAACGGATACGGTGGAGTCGTAAAACTCTCCGGCAACAGAAGAAGACCCTACGCAGCACGCATCACTACGGGCTGGCACATCAATGACATCACTGGAAAGCGCATCCAGCACTATCAGATTCTGGGCTACGCTCCTACCCGGTCAGAAGCTCTGCAGATTCTGGCACGTTACAACAATTATCCCATCGATGGGGAAACGCTGAAATTAACCTTCCGGGAAATTTATCTCCGATGGTCCGAAGAAAAGTTTCCTACCATCTCCCACTCCAACATCAAAGGCTATCGGGCGGCATTTGCCACTTGTAAAAACATTGCTGATATGCCATTTCACAATTTGAGACTCAATGATTTACAGCAGGTGATTGATCACTGTGGCAAAAACTATCCTACCCTGAAAAAAATCCGTGTTCTTTTTAACCAGCTCTATTCTTATGCCATGAAACACGAAATTGTCTCAAAAGATTATTCTGCCTATGTAAATATCTCGAAATACAAAGACCGGAATCCAAATAAAAACATACGAAGCTGTTTTTCCACCTCTGAGATGTCTCTCCTGTGGAAACACAAAAACGATCCCTATTGCCAGACAGTCCTCATGCTGATATACAATGGGGTCCGTGTCTCAGAGCTTTTGGATCTGAAAAAAGAAAATGTTCATCTGTCCGAACAATATTTTGATGTCATTGACAGCAAAACCGAAAACGGCATTCGAAAAGTTCCGATTGCTGACAAAGTACTCCCCTTTTACCAGCGCTGGCTTCATGACTGTTCTGATTGTGAATATCTCATCCATACTCTGGACAGCCAGCATTTTACCTATTATATGTATTACCACAATGTTTTCCAGCCTCTGATGTTTCGTCTGCACATCGATCATACACCTCACTGCTGCCGGCACACCACGATTTCCCTGCTCGCCGAAGCACATGTCGATCAGACTACCATCAAAAAAATTGTCGGTCATTCCGGCGCTATGTCCCTGACAGAACGAATTTACACACATCTGGATGTACCTGCGCTGGTCGAAGCCATTAATCAGATTTAATCGCTTCTTGTATGTTGCTTGCGTGTTACTTGTAGAAGTGATTTTGCCCCAAACTCTATTTACAAATCCAGTATTTCCAACACTTCCACGCAAAATACCATGCGTATTTCCGGTTAAGGTAACTTACAAGACTTCTACAAAGAAGA
>OGOD01000440.1_pt1 | contig 37020 bp, 38 predicted proteins | sample 1573631 | NCBI WGS metagenome assembly OGOD01 (sample SAMEA2581895, study PRJEB24529) | metagenome | biome: Human gut stool | place: China | collected 2011
TCGCTCTTTTTTGCTTTTACCAAATAATCCCATAGTGTTTCTCCTTTATAACTTCTAATTTGTTGCTCAAATCATATCACATTTTCAAACATATCTCAATTCCAATTGTCTCTGCCCCCATCTATTGCATTGCCTTTCGGCTTGCTTCTGTAACCAGCATCCGGTTAATCTTTTCTTGCATGGTTTCCTTTGCATCTTCATTGAAATGATAGCGGACAACATATACTGTCTGCCCGATTTTCTTTGTAAATGTGTTTCCCTCTGTTTTTTTATTCATCATTTTTTCCATAATCATCTATTTCCTTTCTTTCCTGTGCCCGACAGAGAGAGGTTTGCTTCTGTCCCTGCCGGGAGTTTATCGGTACGCTGACAACGCAAGTGTCAACATAGGGTTTGAAACTTTTTTCGGGTAGTTATTTCTGTTTTCCAAAATACTATTGAAAAGTTTTTTGAATGTTCTTGTTGACACCTGTTAAAAAGTAGCTGAAACACCGGTAAATACAAAGGATTTTGGTGTCAACAAAAATGTCAACAAGCAGTAAATTTCCGGGTAATCAGTAGCCTTTCGGCATCAAAATCAGCCTTTCTCTCTGTCGGGCAGATCAAATGGCAGCTCCAACTGTTCTGCTTTCGTCAGCTTTGTAAATCCATCTTTATCCGGTTCGTTGCCACCCTCTTCTTCTGCTCCTTCCCTGATCCAGCTTCTCTGTCTGCCATATCCTTCCTTTGAAAATCTGTGGACTCCGGCTCTCTTCCAGCCAGTGATCTGCGTATCCATAATGGAACAGATCTCATTTGTCTCGAATTTTTTCGGCTCCCGGTCAAAATGGTCAAAGGCTTCTTTCCAGATCTGGACGGAACATACATGACTACCTTTATAAGCGTCCAGCCAGCCTTGTATCATTCCTGCCATCGTATCTTCCTGTGTGAACTGTTTTCGGTATTCACTGATCTCCTGCTCCATTTCCTTTGAGAACTTCAACAGGCTGCTCTTATTCTCCGTTGACCAGTAGATTTCCATTACTTCTGCCCACAACTGGTCAAAATAGGATCTGGCTTCTTTTTCATCATCGAGGATATGCTTCTCTGCCTTACTGCTGTCTATAGCAATCGGCAGGAACCGTCTTGCCCCGGTACGGTCAAAAGGAATGAACTGCCTTGTGTTCGTTGAACCTGCAAAGATACACTGACGCTTCCGGTCTTCCTCATATTTATCATAAGGGTTCCGGTAAGTGTCTTTCTGTCTGGTCAGGAATGACTTGATTTCCTCATTGCTCTTTGCACTGATTGCAGCAATCATCTCCGACATTTCCATAATCCAGTGTCCCCGGAGATGCTCGTATATCTTACTGTCATTCAACTGCTTCAGATCATCAGAAAACCAGTCATCGTTCAATGCAAGAAAACGGAAAAATGTGGATTTTCCGGCTCCCTGCTGACCTACCAGACAAAGCATTTCATCTGCTTTACAACCGGGGCGGTAGATTCTGCTTAATGCTTCCATCAGGAAGTGCTTCACAACCTCATAGACAAAATCCGAAGCATCTGCCCCCATATACCGTTGCAGAACATAACGGATTCTCTCCTGCCCGTCCCACTCCAGTTGTTCCAGATACTCACAGATCGGGTGGTATGCCCGGCTGTTGGCTTCTATGCGAAGTGCCTTATCCATACATTTTTCACTTGTGAGTTTGTAATAGCGTTCAAAGAAATAGTAGAAATAAGTCCTGCCATCATCATCCAGCTTGCAGACTTCCTCATTCCACCAGAGTTTTTTTACAATATCAATCCTGCCTGTCAGCTTGTTGTATTTCATACTCTCACGCACAAGCGGATCATTTCTCAGCACAACCATATAATTTCCAACCGTTGCTTTCGCAGTTCCTTTCTGTGTATATTCCAGCATCTGTTTCACTTCATCGACTTTGCTTTTATCTACCATCCGGAACATTTCTTTCATGGCATCTTTCTGTTCTTTTGTGGCGATCTCCTTTATCTTCTCTTTCGCATTGCTCAATCCGCTCCACCTCCTTCCATTTTTCTTTTACAAGTGCTTCCTTATCTGCCCTGTCCCCAAAGAGCAGGATATCCAGATAATACTCAACAACTGACAACTCCCTGAGAGCAGTCATAAACTTTTCATGCCATTCTTCTGTCCGTGTTTTTGGTGCATACTGTTCTTTCCATTCCAGAAGCAGGCTCAGATAATCCAGATAGGCTCTCAGGCATCTCAGATGTTTTTTCTGCCAAAGTTCTTCTGGTGTCGGCTCTGGCTTTTTTGCTGAAACGCTTCTCCTGTTCTGCGGTGATCCCCTGTCCCTGCCGGAATAAGGAATCCCAAAATCATCTGCCAGCTTCATGGCTGCATCTTTCAATCCAATGTCAAACAGTTGTGCCGTAAAATCAATGGCATCTCCTGTACAGCCACACCCGAAACAATAATATCTCCGGTCAACTTTCATGCTGGGTGATTTGTCATTATGGAAAATGCAGCGGATCAGTCCGCTCCTGTTGGGCTTTAACCCATACCTCTCCGCAGCCTGCCGGACGGTCACATTCTGTTTTACTTCATCAAATAATCCCAATTCGTTTCCTCTCTTTCTTAAATCTGCTTCCCAAATCTGGGAAGCAAGTTTTCACAAAAAACAAAAAAGCACTTTGTCCTGTCCTTACGGAATCAACAAAATGCCCTTATAGTTCCAGATCACTGGAATGTGATCTTCCTTTATTCAGTTGTTTTCTCTCTGCCTCTTCTCTTTGAATCTTTGCTACGTTCAATGCAAGTTTTTCTCTGATTGACGGCTTCACTTCTTTTTTGATTTCTTCTACAACGGCTTTTTTCTTCTCTGGCTGTTTTAACTGACGGACAACCCTCACAACAGCTTTTTCCATCGCATATTCGATTTTTTTAATCAGACCGTCCAGCCTGTTTATCGCATATTCCTTTTCTTTTCGTGATGCCTTACGTTCCGGACTCTGAATCCATCTCTTAGAATCTTCCGCAAGACGAATGTCATCTTTTCTGGTAGCCCGCATTGTTTCCTCTGCGACTTTATCCACAGCCTTGTCATAGGCTTCACTGGATACTTCGTCAAGCAAGGTTTCCACATCTTCAATACGGAGGGTAAGCTGTTGCAGTTCCTCTCTCTGTTCTTCAATCAGCTCGCCCTGACTTAGAATCCGGTCAGAATTGGAAATGAAATTTTCTTTAAATTCTTTTTCCTGCTGTTCTATTTTTTCTTTCTGTGACTGGATAACCTTTTCATTTGCCCTGACATGGTTTGACTGCCTTGCAAGTTCCAGATGATTCGCATTGACCTTATCCCTCTGCTGATTGAGCATTTCCTGCTGAACCGCAATCTCTTCTTTCTGCTTCATTCGGATATAGTCCTGTTTCTCCAGATACTGCCTTCCTCCATAGGACGGTTCTTCGTCAATTTCCAGTCCATGACGTTTACAGATATCCAGGAACATTGTCCGGCAGGCAGAATCAAAAACAACCTTACGGTTATTTGTCTTTGATCTTTTCTTTTCCGGATTCGGAAGTTCAAAGCCAAGTTCTTCCAGTGCCGCTTCCTGTTTCGGTTCAATCTCCCCATACCGGTTCGTAGCATCGAATACATGACGCTCATGAATATGCGGAGTCGCTTCGTCCATGTGCAGTGACCAGTCAATGATATGCACATTAGAACCAAACCGCTCATCGAACTCTTTCTTGAATTCATCAAAAACCAAAACCAGCGTTTCCACAGAAGCGTGTTCATCTATCGTCCCAAGCTGATAGATACTTTCTTCCGGACAGGTCTTTTTATTTTTCAGAACATCTTCCACCCCTTTACATCTGTCGGGGTGTCTTGCTTTCTCATGACGTTTATTCTGGTTAATCACATAATCGCTGTAATGATCCACATAGTATGCCATCTCAATCTGGTTAAAAGAAAAATTATCCTCTTTTCCCCGGTCTGCCATTGTGGTATATCCCTGATAGCAGTCCCAGTAAATATTCTGACGGACACGTTCATTGTCAATATGCTCACTGTGTTCCGGGTCAAATCTCCGGTCATTGTGAAGCGGATTGTAAACACCGTCTTTCCCAGATCTGCCGTTATGCCTTGTGCCTTTCAATTCACATCTCTCCTTTTTTCAAGTTGTTTCCCCGGAGGGGATTGCAGCGAAGCTTCCAAAAGTCTCTGTCCCCGTTACAGACAGTACCCAGTACCATATGGCGAAACGCCATATCACTGGGCAATGGCTGCCGCCCTTAACCTGCTAAGGGCTTTGCCCCTTAACCCCAGCAAGATGCTGCCGCTCTTTGCAATCTGGGCACAAAGGACTTCCAGCCCTCTGTACTCCCAGCAGACAAAACGTAACTCCTGCCGCTGTCCCTTCAGCAGGATCTCCGTTCCGTCTGTTTTTCAAAAATCCTCTGCATCGGATTTTGTGAAAATATAAAAATGGGTAAAACAAAGGGCACTAACTTTTTACGGTTAATGCCCTTTCCTTTACTCATTCACTTTTCAGATAATTCCTGTATGTATCATTCTGATAATTGCTTCAGAACCATTTTAACATTCTTCCTAAGTTTCATTCCGTCCCTCAGTCCCAACCGGTAGAAAAATTCTTCTGTCTCTGCTCCACTGTTAAATATCTGGTCGCAATATTTTGTAATGGCCTCTTCCTGTTTCTGTGGAAGTGTGGCAATCACTTTTTTATATTCTTCCTCAACTTCATCTGGTTCTGTCACAGACGGCTGGCTCAGTTTCCAGTCTGCATACTCTTTTCCCATATGCTCCGTTATGGTCAGGTTGATAAATTCTTCAATCTCTTTTGTAATCTTCATTTAAGAATCCTATTCCTTTCTCCAGTGGTCTACTTCATCAATCTGATTTTGATTGTTTCCAGCCACACCACTGCCCAGCCAGAAAGCACAGCAGGATATAAAGTATAAAACCTGCCACAAGCATCCTGACCGCTTCTGTGCCTGTCTCCTGTCCGAATCCATACCCTAAAACTGCTGTAATGCAGATGATCCCCGACAGGATATGAAATACCGTTGCCGACAGCCATGTGAAGAACATAACCACCAGTTGTATCATTGTCAGGCATATACGCACTGGCAGTAATACGATTTTCACAATAATTCTTACAACAACCATGACTGTCCACCCCTTTCACTGTTTCAGATAACTACGATAGCTGTCTATCACAGAATCTGTCACACCGCTTTTGTAAATCTTTCGGATATCAACGATTTTTTCATCTTTCAAAAGTTTCAGCCAGTCCAGTAAATCTTTTCTGCTGTTTGCAAAATTACAACATCTTCCGTCTGCATATTCAATCCAGTATCTCATAAGTCCCTCCTACACATACACCAGTTCATTTAAAATAATTTCATCTACCCGGCTTCTTGCATTGTTTGCCCAGCGAACCCATTCCATCTGATCTCTGCTTTTCAATTCTTCCGTAATGCCTTCCTGCTCCATAATCTGTTCCATGAGGAAATCCCTGCGTTCCAAACACTGCTCATTCAGATCTGCGAGATACGTCCAGAGCTTACCACTCAATGTCAGATAGGAATACAAGCCACTCTTGTAATCTTTCAGATAGTTTCTGTGAAGACTTCCATAAAAACCAATCTCTCTTTTCTCTTCGGGTACTGCGATCAGTGGCAGATAGATTTCCCCGACAAGGATATAATCCAGACCATTACTGTTATCGTGAATGATTCTTTCTAATTTGCTCATGCTGATGCAACTCCTTTCTTCGGTTCTGCTGGGGGAAGCAGTGATAGCGGAATGAACACACCTTTTGCAATATCTTCCTGCCGGATCTCTTCTTTTTTTGCATCCAGTTCGGCTTTCTTTTTTGCCTTTGTCCGTTCATAGTATTCCTGCTGCTTTCCATTTGCTTTTCTTCTCAGGTAATTCTGGTGAAGCCTGTCTTTTCTGGCTTCCCGTTTTTCCATTTCTTCAATTTCTTCCGGTGTCATTTTCACCTCACCGAAATGTGGCGGTAAATATCTGCCGATGAAGTTAAAATAGATTTCCACTTCCTGTGTCGTCTCAACGCTTCCTTTCCGGTCACGCTCATGCACCACAATCTTTTCTACAAATTCATTCAGCATGTAAGTGGTCAATTCCTCAAAATTTTGGTATTTATCAACCAGAGCAATAAACTTCTCCGCTGATCTGCGACCTTCTTCATAGCCTGATAATTCAGCTTCCATATCTGCAATTTCTGCCGACAAATCTTTCTGTTCTTTAGAATACTGTCCATCAAGAATCGCATAGCGTTCATCTGGCAGCTTGCCAAGAATATTGTCCTCATAAATTCTGCAGATCAGTTTTTCCAGTTCCTGCACACGCTTTTTTGCCTCTGCCAATCTGCTTTTCAATCTTGTGATCTCACTGGACTGCTGTGAAGTCTGTGCCTTTTTTACTGTCTCCAAAAATTCTTCACGATTCAACTGTGAATACTCCGCAACAGCCTTTAAAAGTTCCTTAATCAGCTCCATAACCACATCAGCATTAATTCTGTGCTGTGTCTGGCAGAGTGTTCCAACCGGAACTTTAGAATATGCAGAACAAGTATATTGTGGTACTCGCTTGCCATTATTTACTCGATGGACATACATTTTGGAACCACAGTCTGCACAATACATCAGACCTGTCAAGGGGTGGGCTTCTCCCCATCCATCTGGATATCTTCTCACATTGCTTCGGATTCTCTGTACATTGTCAAAAGTTTCCTGATCTATAATGGCTTCCTGCGTGTTCTCAAACACCGTCCAATTATCTTCAGATACGTAATGGCTTTTCTTATCCTTGAAATGTTTTCTGGTCTTGAAGTTCACTGTATGACCAAGATACTCTCTTTTCTTCAGAATGCCTGCAACAGTAGAAGAGCCCCAGCCATAAGGATCTTTGATTTCTTCTACTCTGCCTTTCCATAATCCGGCATCTTTCTTTGCCATATGAACCGCTGGTATCTCAACCTTATCCTCTTTCAGTGCCTTGGCAATCTGATATGGTCCGTACCCATCCATTGTCATGTGAAAGATTCTCCGTACAACTACAGCTGCTTCTTCATCAACAATCCATACATTCGGGTCATCCTTGTCTTTCAGATACCCATATGGTGTTGTACTTGCCACATGCTTGCCGGATTTTCCTTTCGCCTTGAAAGTGGATTTTATCTTTTTACTGGTATCCCTTGCATACCATTCATTCATGATATTTCGGAATGGAGTAAAATCATCGTCCTCCCGGAAGCTGTCTACATTCTCGTTGACTGCAATCAGGCGGACATTCTTCTGTCGCAGCAATTCCATATATTGTCCGACTTTCAGATAATCTCTTCCCATTCGGCTCATATCTTTAATCAGAATCGTTCCGACTTTCCCCGACTCTACTTCTTTCATCATGGCAAGAAAGCCTGGGCGATCAAATCTTGTACCGGAGATACCATCATCAGTAAAATGAACAAGATTGGTAAATCCATGTTCTTTTGCATATTGTTCCAGCAGTTTCTTCTGGTTTGAAATACTGTTGGATTCCCCGTTTAATTCATCATCACGACTAAGACGTTCATACAACGCTGTCATGAATCCCTGTTTCTCTGTCATAGTCAGATGTCCTCCTTCCTTTGTTTATTAATTGCCTGTTCTCATCCCATATCCGTTCCTGTACCGGGTTCTGATGTTTCCGGGACGTATTAACCAAAAAAGACACGCTGAATGCCTATTCAGTTCTGGTATCACTACGGGCAGGCTGTTTCGTTTTCAAGGTTCGTGTAAGAAGTAAAAAAGATTCTTACACTAAACGAAATGCTCAGAGGTCTTTTTACAGCCCCCTTACTGCATCTTTTTTGATTTCGTGTCATCTTTTTAAAGTTCCTTACACAATCTCTGTACTGACGAAACAAAATACGGACATGTTTTGAAATTGTTTTTTACAAAATACAATTTTGTTCTTTAAGGTAAAAAAATAAGCCTCAAGAGACTTTTTAATCATTTTGGAGCTCCAACTCTTTAAATTTGATTGATTAAGAAGTCTCTTCAAACTTACTACACCGCTGGCCAATTTGTACTTTTTATACTGTTTGACCGCGAAGCAATCCGGCTTACGCTTTTCGAGCCCGGCAAACATATAGTCCACCGCGTTCATAAAATCCTCGTCATCCTCCTTGACCTCCATGCCGGAAATCATATCCACAAGGGTATTCATGTTCCGATCCTCGGCAGGCCCCTCGAAAATGATGTAGGCAATCAGGGCGCAGTACAAAAGCGTTTCCGATTTTGTCCAGAATGGATCGCCTTCCTTGCCTTCGCCCTTGGTGTTGGAAATCAGAGCATCCACGAATTTCAGAATATCGGCCTCGTTGCGGATATACGCCATCGGGTTATAGTGCATGGATTTTGAAAAATCTATGCTGTTGAATACCTTGATTTTGTACCCGCGTTTTTGCAGGAAACCCCCGACCTGCCCCAGCACACCGCCTTTGGGATCGACCACCACATAAGAGGAATGAGCCTGTAAAAGCTGGGGCGTGAGCCAAAAGCGGGTTTTGCCGGAGCCGGACGAGCCGATGATGCAGCAATTCAGGTTTCTGGCATTTGCGGGGATTTTCGGGCGGGTGTTCATCGTGAGAAACTCTGCCCCGGTCAAAATCACGTTGTTTTCAAACCTTGGATCAACAAACGGTTTGATGTCTTTTTCCGTTCCCCACCGGGCGCTGCCATATTCTGCATCCCGCCGAAACTTCTTAGCGTTCTTGCTTTTGAAATAGATCAGCAGCCGGAAACCAACGGCTCCTACAATGCCGACAAGCCAATCCAGCGGGACTAAACCGGGCGCAAAGTCAGCAAAGGCCGGGCCAATCGTCTGGCCCAGCCCGATGAGCTTATGTGCAAAATCGTTACCCGCCGCCAGCCGGTAGGCCGTTCCCAGCTTGAGGAACGCCCACAGGATGAACAGATAGGGAATGTTTGGAATGAGATATTTTCTAATCTTATCTGTCCTCATGGGCCACCTCCTTTGCACGTTCTTTCTGTTTCGGCTTTTCTTTGGAAAGCTGATCCGCCGCCTGTTTCAGTTGTTCCCGGATGGGAACACGGTTCGATTTTGCTTTGCTTAACACCTTCCGGGAATACTCAGAAAAGCAGGCGGTCATTGCGTCTGCCTGTCCAGCCTTGAAAAATAGCAGGTATTTGTCCGGCCCGGTTTTATAGAACGCATAGTCCACATTCCATTTCCGGGCCACGCGGTCAAAGGACTTGGCATCCCCGGATAGCTCAATGCTGTTTGTGGCTGTGCCGTGGGCCATGAGCTTTCGCACACTTTGTTTGCCATGCGGTACTTGCCTTCCACGGTATGCCTTGCAGATTTTCCGGCCTACCATGCCCAGCACATACGCCAGTCCCCGCGCCGTCAGCTTGGTTGTTTTTACGGATATGGCTATCGTGCGCCGGGAAATATCTTCATCAATCAGTTACACCGCCTCCTTCCTTGGGACAATTTGTCTCGAAGTACTGTCACCGATCCCCACGGTCTTTTTTCTGCATTTGACGGTAGCCCTCCAAAGAAGAACCGTCTATGATTTCCTGATAAGCGGCCATTTGCTCCCGGATAGAGAGCTTCGGGAAAGAGAACACCTTATGCTCCTTGGGAATATCCTGCAAGCCGTGATACACTTCCACGAAATGATCGCTTTCTTTGACAACATAGCCGCCCGGGGCAAAATGGCCGTTTTCGTGGATGCAGGCATCCCGGCCATACGCCTCATAATCGAAATACGGTTTTACCTGATCCGGCACATCCAACATTTCCAGATCGTCCACATAAATACGCCCCAGCGTTTCCTCATCGGATACGCCGGGGTAAAAACCGTAACAGTCCAGATTTTGTGTCAGATTGATGATGTCCCGCACCGAGGAACAGTGATCGCCGCTGTCGAGGACGGCCTCCAGTGTTTCCAGCTCCGATGAGGTAAGCTCGGAAAGCAGGCAGGCCAGATGATTAAGCTCGTCCAGATTTTCATACTCGCTCAAATGGTCATAGAGCCCCAGCACATCCCCATCGAAAGAGGTAATAAAAATTTCCTGATAGCGGACGCCATCCACGCCGATCCGTTTCAAGAGAGCCTCCACCTCCTGGGCGGTTGTGGGAAATTTCAGTGTTTCACCCACAAGCTGGCCCTCGCTGTACTTTCCGGCGTTGGTAACGTAGGCTTCAAACAGGGTCGCCATTAGCGGCGGCCCTGCCCCTTGACGGTCAGGATACCCTCAAGGGTTGTTGCCGTAATTCCCAGCCGCTGGGCCACGGCAATATCATTTTTCATGGCTTCGGTCATACTGTGCCCGCAAACAACCAGCACATGAGAACGGCGGAGCAGGTCACGGCTCATGTCGATGCCGCTTTTATGCTCCTCGGGAACAGCATCATTGAGAAACAGGGGCAAGTACAAAGGCGGACAAATAGGAGAAAAGCCTGCCTCATACACGGTGCGGCAATACTGCGCCGCCAGTTCTGCGTTTTCGCTATCGCCGCCGAGCCATGCAGCGGTAATATAAGCAAGGGGTCGTTTCATCGTTCATACCTCCGATATTTTAATAAGAAAGTTCAACCCAAACCCCATGCCCTTTCCCAGTCTTGGGAAAGGGGGCGGCTCTGGAGGATATACCCCCGCCGCTTGCCGGGGAAATAGCACAGCCGGGGCAGACCGTCAAGGGCGAGCCGCCGAAAACGGCGGTGCGCTGCACCCTTGACGGCCCACTCCCGGCTGTACTAAAAAGCAGGCGGCGACGGGGGATATATACCACCAGAGCCTCTGCGCGAGGGCGGGGCCCTCGGGACAAAGTGTCTCGAAGTTGTTACTTGTCAAGTTCCTGCTTTTTCGGGGCTTTTGCCAGCTCCGGCGGCTGTTTTTCTTTCCAGTCATCCAGCAGGGACATAATCTGTTCTTTCATTTTGGCGGGAGTGACCTCCTTGCCAAAATACTTTTCCAGTTCCGCAGTAGAAATAATCACGCCTCGATCCTCCTTTTTCTGTTCTGATAAGATACCGTCAATGACATCGCCGTTAAGCTTGCCTTCCTTATCCAGCTCCCGGAGCCGTTTAGCCTGGGCCAGCGAGGGCGAAGCCTGCTCCCCGTCAATGGAAACAGCAATAAGCCTCTGATTTTTCGGTTTGATGTAGGAAAGCTCCACGGCAGGCATGAAGCCCATCTTTTTATCGTCTACCTTATCCAGAAGCTCCGGCACAAGGGAGTTGAGCCGCAAGTAGCGCATGACCTTTTTATAGTTCATTTCATGCGCCTCGCCTACAATCTCAACCGAGCGTTTCCCGACATCGCCTTCCGCAACACCTTTCAGCCGCCCGCCCTGATGCTTGATGTCCTCAACCTCGAGTTCCAGCAGCGCGGCCAATTCGCTGGGGAGCATCCCGTCACGCTGCTTGTTGCTGTCCTTCATGGCCTGTACCGCTTCGTGGTCGGTCATTTCACGGACGATAAAGGGCATTTCCTCCAGTCCAGCCAGCTCACTGCCGTGGGTACGGCGATGGCCCGCTACAATTTCATAGCCGTTTCCATCTTTCTCCGGGCGGGCAAGACCGGGAACCATTACACCGTTTACGCGGATAGAAGCAACGATTTCCTGCATCTTCGCATCGTCCCGTACCTTAAAGGGGTGCGGACGGAATGTGTGAAACGGATGAACCTCGGAAAGTTTCAGATAAACCAGCTTGCCTTCCTCAACCGGGCGGGGCGGTGTAGTCGGCTCGGGAGCCGTCTGTTCCACAGCAGCAGTTTCCTTCAGTGCCGTATCCTGTGCGGGCTTAATGGGCTCCTTGGCATCCGGGGCCTTTCCATCGCTTCGGGACACTTTGTCTCGTTTGGACGGCTTGGGCTTGTCAGGGGCCGCCTTATCCGCCTTGGGTGGGCGGCCCTTGCGGGCCCCAGCCGATTTCTCCGCTTTCTGATTTTCAGTCGCGGCCTTTTCTGCTTTCGGCGGACGGCCACGGCGCGGCTTTTTCGGTTCCTCCGTATTGGCGGGCTGCGGTGTTTCTCCGGGGGCTGCCGCCTCCGGCGCTTCGGGGGTTTCCGCCTTTTCGACTTCGGCGCGGGCGTTCTGTCTCTTTTCTGCCATAAGCTCATTGATTTTGTCAAAGGACACAACCACATCGCCGGGCTCAGGTATGGCAGGCCCGGTCTGTTCCTGCTGGGGTTCAGATGCTGCGGCCTGTTCGGGTGTGGAGATAGGCTCGGCGGCCTCCGGGGAAATATTCTCCGCAAGGCCAGTATTCAGTTTTTCATCGGCCATTTACGATCCTCCTTTTCGTTAAAGTTGCACAAATTTGAACGCTAAAATTTTGTAGTTATTTTTGCGCCTCCTTTCCGTCTATCCACGCAAAAAAGCCGCCCGTTTTTCATGCCGGACGGCTTTTTGCGTAATGTGATAGATCAAATATTATTTTTTCTGGTTTGTAGGCTCCGAAAAGCCTTGTATTTACAGTGTTCCTAATAGGAAGTAATCATACTTCTATCACCTACAAACACCTTTTCCACTGTTTGGCTATCAATAACCTGAATATTGGTCAAATTTTTTTCATCATTAAACTTCCGAAAACCAGCTAATAATTTTGGACATTTATCCTCCAACAATTTTTCAAAACTTTCATAAACATATTTTTTATCCATAGATAAACCATAATATGGCACTATTTTACCATCTAATGGATTTACATATACATGGCTATAATAATCTATGTCTACAATGCAACCATGTATCCTTCCATTACCCCCTATTTCTTTAATTCTCCTTGAAACCCTGTTTAGAAATTCCATATAATTTTTTATAATGCCATTTAAGCAATCTCCATAAAATTGAAGGTTATCATAATAATAATCTATGTCATAATTAAGTCTTACTGAACTTCCTCCGTTCAACAATAATAACTGATTTCTCGAGTTATAAAAAACAAACATATAGTATCCTGATTTTTTTAACATATATATTTGATTTCCGTCATTCTTCTTTTTTAACTGAATATTTTTTCCCACATTAAATTCTATATATTGCTTATAACTGATTTTATAAATTCCATCTTTATATTCTTTAAAAGTATCATATGTTCCATCAACATAAAAATATCGAAGTTCATAAGAATCACTATAGTAACCTATTTGGTTATCAGCAAAAATTGTACATTCTTTTGTCCTTTCAAAATAGTTGTGATGTGTGTGACCACTTACATAAATAAAGTCAGGATTATATTTAGAATTGCACCAATAATCAAATGGAGAATGAGTCATAATCACAACTTGTGTATCACCTAATGCTTCTAATACTTTAAAGTATCCCTTTTCACACTTTTTTGATTGTAATACATCTTCATATATTGTGGGCACAATATCCCGATATAATCCCATATCTGCATTAAAAATATTGCCATTTTTATCTTTTACTTTGCATACTCCGGAGAACCCTACTCCTCCATATATTATCAGCTTTGCCTCTTTAGAATATTCCTGTATTTCTTCTAAACTCATTTTCTGTAGTTCATCTTCAGAAATAACTTTTTTGTTTGAAAACTTTATAATTTCTCCATTCTGTGTACGTTCATCGCTAAATATAGCTAGCTCATTCTGAAGTAAGATAATGTCATGCTTTTTACATATTTTTTTGTATTTTTCTACAATATATGCCAAACTTCTATTTTGTTTTTCATCCCAATCCCATAATTCATGATTTCCAAGCACAAAAACAATTATTCCATCTCTTCTCATCCTGAGTTGTTTGAAAAAAAAATCAACTTGTGAAGAATAACATGAAACATCTCCAACAATTAGAAGCACATCATCTCCATACTCACTTCCACCGTTCATTCCATTTACAACATGCTCTGCATATTTGCAGTCATTATACCCTCTAAATCCCTTTTCATTTTTAAATTCTATATGTAAATCACTTATATAGTAAATAGATCTTCCTAAACTATCTGTATTCTCATGAAAATATTGTAACCCATTTTCTATCTGTGATACACCATACATGTTATCTTCAAGATTTGTATCCATATTATTATATTCCATGCCTTTCACCCTTTTATGTTAATTGTTTGTAAATTATTCTTTATATAATTAAACCTAGATTATTCACGGCATTGCCGTGAATAATCTAGGATGAATATTTTTCACATATCCTTATTCATTATTTTACGTGATACTATTTTTACAACATTTTTTCTACTTAGATATAAGCACCTTTTTTCCTTCAAATGCAAAGCCGTAATGTTGTATGCGGGATTTTGGTATTCCGCGGTTTATCAATTCGGCGTCATAGTTCTTGTCGTCAATCTGGCGTAGTGCAGCCTGCGCCGTATCTGCAAGTGTAGCTTCTCCGTCGGCGTCATGCACCTTAAATTCAAGCACGATGCCATCATGCGTCTTGTCATGGATATCGGCTGGAATCAGCATGATATCGTATCTTCCATAGCCGCTTTCACGGTTAGATTTAATTTCGTATATGTCGCGAAGGTCGGATATAAGTCCAAGCACAAAGCCATGAAAAAAGCGCTCCGGCTGGCTTCTCCTTGATGGATGGGTTCCTGTGTCAAAGCTGCTGAAGGTAGACAGTGCCACATCATTCATGTATATATTCATTTCCTTGAGATTACCTTTTAACAATGCTCCAACAAACTGATTATAATGTGCCTCACCACTTGAAAACCATGACGAAAACATATCGGAGAACATGCTGAGTGTCTCTAAATTAGTTATCGAAAGATGGTACCACGGTTTGCGGAGCAGACCTCTGTGTTCGACTGAGTTCACTTTCAAATATCCGCTTGCCATGAGCAAGCTCCATATAGCGTTCTCGTCCGTGTCAAGCTGGCTGAATATAATCTGCTCATCGAAACTTACCACTATTTCGCCGCCGTTTAAAAGCTCTTCCATCATCTTCTTTACATCGGGAGAAGCAGTGCGTATGAGCTTGTTGACAAGTAAATTGGCGCTTGTCGAAGCCCAGTAAGGCTTAAGTTCCTTTTCGGAAAGAAAGTTAATTATTGACCATGGATTATAAATGTCCGTGTGTGAACCGAATGTGAAACCGTCATACCACCATTTTACATCGGCTTTTCTTTCCGATAAGTCAAATAATTCAAGGGCTCCAAACACTTCCGATTCTGTGAAGCCGAAATATGTGCTGTACTTTTCTGAGGTCGTTGTTATCACGCTCAGGTTGTTCAGGTCGGAAAATATTGATTGCTTTGATACTCTTGTGATACCTGTCATCACTGCGCGTTCAAGGTAAGGGTTAGTCTTGAAGGTGTTGTTAAAAATATTGCGCATAAATGAAGTAAATTCATTCCAGTATCCATTGACGTAGGCTTCCTGCATTGGAGTATCGTATTCGTCCAGCAGCATAATGACTTTCTTTTTATAGTATCGTTCCAGATACCTGCACAATGTATTGAGTGAGGAGTAGCTTAGCGCGTCATCCATATACATGTTCATGTCATTAAATATCTTTTTCTCATTGTCGCTGAACAGATTGCTTTCCAATAAAAAACGGTTCTGTTCGTACAATTCAGCTATCTGTGTCTTAATCTGAGTTTTGGAATCCTGTAGATTGTCCGCCTTCACACCTGCAAAGCTTAAGAAGATAACAGGATATGTGCCCTGTAGCTGTCTGTATTTCTCGTTATTCCAGATACTAAGTCCGTCAAACAAATCCCCACGTCCTGAATATCTGTTTGAAAAGAAGCAGTTAAGCATGCTCATATTAAGAGTTTTACCAAATCGGCGTGGGCGTGTTATGAGTGTCACATCATCGCCAGCCTCCCACCACTCCTCAATGAGCCCTGTTTTATCAATATAGAAGTAATCGTGCTCTCTGAGAGAGGCAAAATCCTGCTTGCCGATGACAACCTTCATTCCAAAACAACCTCCTTTTAAATTACATTATAGCTGATATCTGAAATTAGTTTAACATAATGTATCATCTTTAGCAATTAAAACAACTTATTTTGCAATATTTTTCTTCGAAGATTAATATTGGTTTTTCTATGTGATTAACATCATATTTTTATTAGTATTTTTTATATCATTAATATTATGTCCTTTATTAATATCTTTTTCTAATATCAAGAATTATATCTTTCTTCTATAATTCCACAAGCAATTAAAAATTCAAAAAGAGAATATATAGATGAGACTTGAATAAAAAAAAATTTTTCTGTCATATATTTTGAAATTTAATTCAAAAAATTATACGAGTTAAAGAAATTAACTTATATAGATTAAGAAAATTTCTTATATAACGATATATAAAATTTTTTTATAAAATATGGCAAAAAATATAGGTTTTTTAAATTTTTTTTTACATATACAGGTGGAAGAAATTTCACTAAAAATTTTATTAAAAATATGAATTGGTCTTGTTGAGAATTTGAAATGCATGCAAAGAGACAGGCGGGATACACAAAGAATTTTCGAATTGAAGTCATTTATGATGACTGATTTGAATTTTCAAAAGTGGTAGGTCGCTTATTTTGCATGCATTTTTTAGTGTAAAAATATTTGTGTATCCCTTTTCCATAATTCATGGCTAAGGAGATAAATGAAAAGAAAAAATACTTCTACTGTTACATCAAATTATATCAATGAGAAATGCTTAAAGAATAATAAATTTTATAATTTTTGTGAGGGTTATGATGGTGTAATTTTGAATAATAATATTCCATATTTCAGGAAAGCTGATTTGATGTTAAACTGTTTTCAACAATATACCTTGGACAAGCAGGGACGATGTGGGGCGGCATTTGCATGCATTGGCAGAGAATGTTTGCCTATTAAAAAAAGAGAGAATATCGGCTCTGTCATTCCTACAGGATGGCATAGTGTAAAATACGATTGTATCAACGGGAGTTTCCTTTACAATAGATGTCACTTGATCGGTTTTCAGTTAACAGGACAGAATAAAAATAGAAAAAATATAATTACGGGGACCCGATACTTTAATACACGGCAGATGTTACCATTTGAAAATTTGATTGTACGGTATATTAAAGAAACTGGAAATCACGTCTTATATAAGGTGACGCCAAAGTTTAAGGGAAAAAATCTGTTAGCTCATGGGGTAGTCATGGAAGCAAAATCTATTGAGGATAACGGAAGAGGCATTTGTTTTAATGTGTATTGTTATAATATTCAACCCCACATATCTATAGATTACCGTACTGGGGATAGTAAAGAGATTAGACATGCATAAAATATATCGTAATATATAAGATTGGCTGGTAAGTATAGACTTATATGCTTTCCAGCATATTGTTGTCATAGGAATTCTTATTTATAGACTTTCTTCGTAGTCCTATTTCATATCTAAAAAAAACACAACTATTTGAAATTCTCCATATAAATATCAAGCACCGCCCAAAATTCACTTTCCGCCGCAACATTTATCAATATCAGACTGAGTCCGTACCATTCACCCAGTTCTTCTATCTTTGTTCCCTCAACCTTCACATAGTAGCACAAAACCACCTGCACTATACTGAGAACAGGGAATATAAAGCACAGCTTCAATACATTTTCAATGTCAATACTGTCGGCAAAAGCGTCAATAAATGCCCCGACTATCAGCGGTATTATCGATGTAATCAGATAAAGCATCGTTCCCGCAGCCAGATAGCACATAATTTTGAATCTATATTGTTTGATGAATTTAAAGATAAAAAATAAGCCCACACACATTGAACTAATGTGCGTGAGCTTATTTATATTTCATATTATAGTGCTAAGACTAACCGTATCAATTTATTACTTACTCTTCTTAGCCTTCCTGCCATTGTCTGCCGCCGCATTCTTATCTGCCTTAGCAGGCTTGTCCTTGGTGGAATCCTTAGTCTTTCTTGAAGCCTTCTGCATAAGTCCTGCAAGCCCCTTCTTCTTAGGTGGAGCAGGGATAACGCCGCCGCGGACACTCTTAATCTCTGTGATATAGATACCGCTGACTACTACCTTACATTCCTTGCCTACCGGAAGAATGTCAAAAACTGCTGCGTCTGCAATAAGGTTCATAGGCTTGCTGCCGCCGCCTACGACTCTCGCCTTAACGATTGGGAACTTAGCACGGCGGGCGTACTTAGGAACCTGATCTGTTACTACTTTTGGAAGATTAGCTTCCGTAATTTTTAATTTCTTTTTGTCAATAATAAGCATCGAGACTGTCTGTGCTGCGTTAGCAAGAGCCTCCTGCTGTGAATTCGCCTTTTTCTGCAATCTTGCGCCCACTATCATAAGCACGATAAATGCAACTAGCACTACCGCAAGAATGGACAGAATTACTGTCAACCAAACCGGCATAATGTACCTCCCTATGTAAAAATGTCATACTCATACATTTTACCATTTTTGAAGAAAAATTCAACTATTTTATTTTAGGTATCACATATAAAATAACCGGTACACAGCCAGCAATCACCGCGCAAAATTTCTCAATACAATATATTTGCAAACCGTTGTTTATTTACCCCAAACATCTTATAATTCGGATGTAAAAACATACTCTGTAAACTTAACTGTGTATAGCATGTTATATTTATACATATTGCTTCGAACAACGAAGTGATATGTATAAATATAACATGCTATACACTCACAGTCTAAATCAGCGTGTCTTTGCACCCGAACCCCATAATATAAAATATCATCCTATTAACGCCGATAATTCTCTTGAAATCGTATTTCCCCAGAATATGCCCTTGTCCGTGAGCACATATTCTCCGCTATCTCTGCGCTCTATCATCCCTTCCTCAAAAAGCCTGTCCCTGAATCGGATATATTCACCATAATCCCTGTACATAGCTTCATTCTTAGGCAGATGTATGGTCTGTAAGTCGCCCTTGAATATAGTAATATTATCGTATTCAGGTATAAAGAGCATTCCGGCACGTCTGCCGAACTCATCTATGCTTTTCCTGTACTCGTCCATATCAATAGGATTCATCATGGCAAGATGATTTACACTGCCTCCTGCTCCTGCACCAAGTGGAAGCGTATCTGCACCCTTGTGTCTGTTCATTATATATTTATACTTATCACTCTTTACCATCTTGGTAAGCTCAAGAAAATGATAGCCTTGCTCTTTCATTCTATCCGCAATCGCGAAAAACATCCTCTCATCATTTTCTTCATCCTGCGCTTTATCGATGGATGCCTCTTTCATATTAATGAGTGAATACATTGAAAATCCGTCAAGATCAAGACTTACGATTTTATCTAAGTCACTATACAGGCTTTCCATTGTCTGCTCAGGATAATTATAGATAAGATCCATGCTAACTGTCACGCCATCATAGCTTTTTATCCTCTTAAGCTTCTCATAAGCCGCAGCGCCGCTTCCTATACGCCCCATCTTTCTTCTGCCTTCGTCATCAAAGGTCTGGACACCAACGGAAAATCGGTTAACTCCGGCAGCGACAAGTGTATCAAGCTTGTCATCGGTAAGCTCTGTCACTGTAGTCTCCACAGAAAACTCTGCATCCGCCGTAAAATTGAGCTTTTCCTTAAGCGCAGTCACTATACGGCTCAGATTTTCGCCGGACAGTGTGGTCGGTGTACCGCCGCCAAAATACACAGAATCAAATACAGTATTTTTTATATATGGCAGTCTTGAATAATTTGCTATCTCCTTGACAATAAGGTCACTGTAGTCCGCTTCCGGCTTTCTAAGGCTTCTTCGCATATTGCAGAAGCTGCATATTTTGTTACAGAACGGAACGTGCACATATATTGTGGCATCCTGCCTTCCGTGGCAGTTATCATTGCCTAATACCGCTTCCACAGTCGACATTCCCGCCATGTACTTCTTTCCTTCGCTCATTGCGCTATGGTGCGTCTTTATTCGCTCCTTAAACATTCGCTTCTATCCTTTCGCAAAACATTTCCACCGCCGAAGCAATGTCTGCCGCTGAAGGATGGTTTCCTGATATTTTGTATCTCTTTTTCTTCTCAGGTGTTGTTCTATGTGGATTTCCTTCCGGGAGCTTGTCAAACATTGCCTCAATCTTCTCATCAAGCTTACCCTGACATACGAATTTGCCGATGACATGATTATTCTCTTTTACAATATTCTCCCCTGCTGTCACACAGTTATATCCATGCTCCGAATCCGGCCAGTATGCAAGCGTTGCAAATATGCCTACCTTCTTTCCGGTAATTTTTTTAAGAAATGCCGCTGCTTCCTCGTTCGCACCGCCCTTGTCAACCCAATAGCCCGCAATCACTGTATCATATTTATCAATTTCACTGATATCCTTTATATCTTTTATATCTATAATGTCGGCAGTGTCGACTACACCGCCTTCCATTCTCTTTATCCCGTCTAAAATTCCCTCCGCAAGCTTCTTTGTATTACCTGTTTTGCTAGAATAAGCAACTAATATATTCTTTCCCATAAATTTTCCTTTCTCACCCACTCACAATCGGAATCATGAATGGGCATTTATTTTCTTCCGACCATAAAATTTTGGCGTTTATGCCATATATCCCTTTTAATCTTTCTGCGGTTATACCATCACGCACATTCCCCTTGTAATGCACACACCCCTTGCTCATTATTATGAGATTATCGCTAAACTGCATCGCCTGATTGATATCATGCAGTACCATAACAATAGTCATACCGTATTCCCTGTTAAGCTTTTTCACCAATGTGAGAACTTCGAGCTGATAAAATACATCAAGATATGTCGTAGGCTCATCCAGAAAAAGTATATCTGTCTTCTGTGACAGCGCCATTGCAATCCATGCTCGCTGCCGCTCTCCGCCCGAAAGCTGTCCCACACATTTGTCTGCCATGCCTGTAAGCCTCGTCACCTCCAGTGCCCAATCAACAATCTCCTTTGCATCCTTGTCATCCGATGAGAACATTGTCTGATGAGGCATACGTCCGTACTCCACAAGACGTCTGACTGTAATATCAGCCGGTGCCGTATTAGCCTGGTGAACCATGGCAATATGCTTTGCAATTTCTTTCACTGACATTGAATATATACTCTTATTGTCAACAACTATATCTCCGCTCCTCGGTTTTAGCTGTTTTACAAGCAGATTAAGCAGTGTTGATTTGCCCGAACCATTCGGCCCTAATATTGTTGTTATCTTTCCTTTCTCAATATCCACTGACAGCCCTTCCATGAAGCTTTTGTCTCCATATGAAAAACATAGCTTTTTAATTTCCATACCCCTTACTGTCCTTTCTTAGAAGATAAAGGAAAAAAGGCCCTCCGCACACTGTTGTGATTACACCGACAGGTATTTCATACGGAGCTATAACTGTTCTTCCTATTGTATCAGCTATAAGAAGCACTGTTGCACCCATAATAGCCGAAAAAGGAACGAGAAGCTTATGCTCCGAGCCCATAAGTATCCTCGATATATGCGGCACAATAAGCCCGATAAAACCTATCACACCCACATAAGCTGTTGATATTCCGGCAAGAAACACCGCCACAGCGGATATAATTATGCGAAGCAGATTAGGATTATAGCCGAGACTTCTCGTATTCTTATCACCTAATGCGAGCAGGTCACAGCATCTTGGCAGAAGATTAGCAGCCCCAAGCCCCAAAAACGTATATATTGCCATCCATTTAACCTGAGTCCAGCTCTTGCCTCCAAGCTTTCCGTTAAGCCAGTTTAATACTCCCTGAAGATTTTCACTGTTAAGCAGTGATATGAGGCTCGTCACACCTCCGAGCATTGAATTGATTGCCACACCCGCAAGCACAATCCTTACTGCGGAAAGTCCATCCTTCCATGCAAGTGCGTATATAGCGACACATGCTCCGATTCCTCCGATAAAACCAAACAGCGGAAGGCTGGCTGCCTTTCCAGGAAAATACAGCATTACTATCATGACAATGACGCTTGCTCCGCTTGATATACCCGTAATTCCCGGATCCGCCATCGGATTTTTCATGACTCCCTGCAACAGCACTCCCGAAACTGCCAGATTAGCACCTACCATAACTGCCATCAGAACTCTTGGAATCCTTATATCACGCACAATTCCCGGCATGCCCTTCGCACCGCTTGTAAAAGCCTTAACAATGTCCTCTAACGTCACAGACACGCTTCCGACCCTGATTGCAAGCAGGACGGAAGCGATAAGTAAAAGCGTCATAATAACAAATGCGCTTCTTCTTTTCATTTTGTCTAACCCTCTGTTCCATATAAAATAGTAACAAGCTGCCAAAGTGCATCTGCCGCCTGAAGATTAGCACTCATGCCAAAATATCCTGTTGGAAGTGCTATAACTTTATCATTTTTAACCGCATCAAAATTCTGCCATGCCTCATTGCTCTCGAACTCTGTCTTAAATGCCGCAAGTGACTCCTCAGGATTTGCATGTGCCATGAACAGAATATACTCCGGGTTACAGCTTGCCAGATATTCCATATCTACAGGTGAGAAAGCTGCCGGTGCATCCTGGATTATATTGACAGCTCCAACACGCTTTGCGAGATCACCGACATATGTATCCTCCGAACATACCATAAAGCTGCTTCCGGCACCGAATATGATGAGTACACTCGGACCTTCCTTGCCTTCTATCTCTTTTCCTACCACTGCCTCTTTTTCAGCAAAGCCCTCAAGCACTTCGGCTGCCTTATCCTGTGCGCTAAATCTCTCACCAAGCTGGCTTATCGACTCCTTTAAGCCATCATAGCTTGAAAGATTTACAAAAACACTCTCAGCGCCTGTGCCCTCAAAGCTGTCCTTAAGCTCATCGGAAAGTGAATCGACTGATACAATCACATCCGGCTCAAGTGAAGTTATAACTTCCATATCCGGTGACATAGGATTTCCTATTCTTGCTGCATCTGCAACACTCTCAGGAAGCTCGTAGCTGCTTGTCGGAACTCCGACCATAGGTATTCCAAGTGCATCTAATATCTGAACCACCGCAACAGACGATGCAACGACCTTCTCCTGTTCAGCCTTCGTCTCTTTTGTTGTGTCTGTTGTTGTCTCATCGGCAGACTCGGACACAGTCTGTGTTGTTGTCTCTTCCTGTTTATTTTCCTGCGTTGTGCTCTCCTGCGCTGTGGTCACAGTTGTCCCCGAATCACTGCTTCCATTGCCTGATGCACATCCTGTTATCATCATCATACTCATTGCAAGCGCCATGGCACCTGTCAAAAATCTCTTCTTTATCATACTTTCCTCCGCAATAGCTAAAATTTGTTAGTTGAAACTAACTGTAGGATATGTTATCATATCAAAGTCTTTTTATGTTTTAAATTATTATGATTATCTTTAAGAAAATTTAGACTATGGAGTAATAAAGATGCCTGAAGAATATTATAATCACTCAAATATATGCTCTCTTTTATTTGATGGATATATAGAAGAAGCTATTGATGTATTCACCGAAAAAACAGAAAAATTAACCATTGTGCCGTCTGCTAAGCGTGCTTATCTGTCATCGTTAAACCTTGCCATCTACAACTTTATACTTGTCATGGAGCATATTTCCCTGCACAAATGCTGCATGGACAACGAACAGCTCATAACAACACACACAACCGAATCCACATCGCTTATCGGTGCGGATATTATCAGAGCATACGGTTCTGACTCGAATTATCTTATAGAAAAATATAAAAATCCACATATAAAGGCAGCCATTGCATATATACATGGACATCTGCACGACACTCTCAATCTTGACACAGTAAGCACTGCTGCATTCATAGACCGCGTATACCTTTGCCAGCTCTTTAAAAAAGAGGTAGGAACCAACTTTAACAGCTACGTCCTAGCCCAGCGCATGAAGCTTGCTGACAAACTGCTTGCTAAGACTACTCTCTCCATTGAATATATAGCTGAACACTGCGGGTATAAGAACCCATCATACTTTTCAACCTGCTACAAAAAATACTACGGAATAAGGCCATCCGATGTGCGCAGGACACAATAATATGAAATTCCCATTTTTATAATAGGGGCGGGTGTCAAAACATGCCAAGTTAATTTATGCGTGTATAACAAGTTACATTTATGCATATCGCTCCGTTGTACGAAGCAAGATGTTCTAAGGACTCTGATAAATACTTTCTATGACATACGCCACCGAAGCAAAGCAGCATCCATGCTGCTTTTGGCTGGGAATCTGTCAGAGTCCTAAGAACATCTAAGCTTCTCCCAAAAGTCGTGATATGCATAAATGTAACTTGTTATACACAATTAAGTTTATATAGCATGTTTTGACACCCTAATGTTAATCGGGAATTTCAGTGAAATTTCCTATATAATAAACTGCCGCCAAGCTTACGCTCTGGCGGCAGTTGTCTTAATCTTCTTTTTTAATCTTCGTCCCTGGCTTTTATGACCACATGGCTCTGCGCCACATGACTCCCATTCATCTCAATATTATAACTGATATCCACAATAATCTCGCTATCCGTCTGTGTTATGCACATATCTGTGGTGTCAATCCCCATCGTCATGCTCCCAAACGGTGTCTCATAGTAGCTTAGGTTCTTCTCTCCGACTGTGAAAAGCATATTAGTGCTCATAGGGCCTTTTCTTATAAGCTCCACTTCGCCGGAAGAAATCTTTATCATATTATCTGTCACAAGCCCTTCTTCAAGGCTTTCCTGATATTTTATAAAATGTTTTCCATTTCTGGAAAAATGGCGACCCGCATATATCATCTCAACCGAATCGTCCTGTTCGCCTGCACTGTGCAGTCCTGAAATATATAAAACTATGTTATCTTTCATAATAATCCCATTTAACTCATAGTATATTGAACAATAATACAATATCAGCCTGAATAGTTACTCTGATTGAATGTTTTTATTCATTCCTGCTAATACTCATCAATATTAATCTGTTTTGTAGTCTTAATATCAAAAGGAAGTATCATATCAGCTATATTTTTAAATTTTTCCGCCGCATCACTTACATAAAAACGGTACATCACGCTCGGCTCCTCGACATCCTTTACATTGGCAAGCTCACGCTCCGCAAGGAGACGTTTCAGCTCAATCGCTGTCTCATATGCAGGATTTACAAGGTTGACACTACCACCCATGATTCTGCCGATGGAGCTTCTAAGAAGCGGGTAATGCGTGCATCCGAGCACAAGCGTATCTATATCCTCTTTTTTCAGGCTCTCAAGATAACGCTCTAACACCTGGTCAGTGATGCTGTCATGAAGCCAGCCCTCCTCAACAAGTGATACAAGAAGAGGACATGCCTTACCTATAACTTCAATATCAGGATTTTCCTCATGGATAAGTCTTGTATAAAGACCGCTGTTTATCGTTCCTTCGGTTGCAATTATACCTATCCGGTTGTTCCTCGTGACAGATACTGCTGTTCTGGCTCCCGGCTTGACAACTCCTATTATCGGAACTTCTATTTCGTCCTTAATCTCCTCAAGAGCGTATGCGCTCGCAGTATTGCATGCTACGACTATCGCCTTAACTCCTTCATTCATAAGGAAATTCACTATCTGTCTTGCATAACGTATTATCGTGTCCTTTGACTTGGTTCCATACGGAAGCCTTGCCGTATCGCCAAAATATACAATGCGCTCATTCGGTATCTGCCTGATTATCTCTCTGGCTACAGTCAGACCACCCACTCCCGAATCGAACACACCTATCGGGGCATCCTTTCTCATACGTTCCTCCTAAAATCTCTTAAACGCAAGCTCAATAAGCTTATCAATAATAGTTGTTACATCTATTCCTCTCGCGCCCCATAACATCGGGTACATGCTTATCGAAGTAAAGCCCGGAAGTGTATTAATCTCGTTAAATACAACAGTTCCATCAGGCTTTAAAAAGAAATCCACTCTCGCAAGCCCATAACCGTCAACAGCCTTAAAAATCTTGACTGCATCCTGTCTTATCTCATCCTCCTTGCCATCCGGGAATACAGGATGAGTGTCCGTCTTAGACTCAGCATTTGCATATTTCGCATCGTAATCATAGAAAGCTGCCTCACAAGCCGGAAGGACTTCCCCGACACCTGATGCCTCTGCATTCTCACCACCAAGAACCGCACATTCAACCTCACGTCCGACGATTGTCTCCTCAACAAGAATCTTTCTGTCATGCTTTGCTGCAAGCTTAAGTCCATTTATAAGACCCTCTCTGTCTTCTGCCTTGCTGACACCGCATGATGAGCCTGCATTTGCAGGTTTTATGAATACCGGATAAGGAAGAGCCTTCTCTATCCTCTGCACTGCTTTATCTATATCATCAAGCTCACTTCGTCTTACTGCCTCATACTTTGCCTGCTTCACACCTACAGCTGCTGCCACAATCTTAGTAAAAAGCTTATCCATGGATACACCTGATGCGACAACACCACATCCGACATAAGGAAGCTTAGCAAGTTCAAGGACACCCTGCACAGTTCCATCTTCACCATACAGACCATGAAGCACCGGGAATACAACATCAACAGGAACAACCTGTGACTTTCCGTCCTTCATTGCAATAAATCCCTTATGTGTAGTATCAGGTGAGAGAATCATCTCCGTACTGCCGTTTACCCAGCTTCCATCCTCTATCTGCTTATCGCTCTCTGTCAAAAGCCATCTTCCTTCTTTTGTAATTCCGACAAGAAGCTGCTCGTAACGTTCCTTATCCATATTATGTATAATAGTAAGTGCTGATCTGCAAGATACTTCATGCTCTGATGACTGTCCGCCAAAAAGCACCGCAACCTTAATCTTTGACATATTTTTCTCCATTCTATATCCTATAAGTCTGTAAAGCGGACATTCGCAATCCGCTTTCGCTACTTGCTCATGAACGCAGTTCGCATCCCCCTTACCCACCGCTTAGTGCTCTACACACTTGAAGCGGGGATTGCTTATTCTGCGTTCAATTTATTAACTTATTAAGAAATGTAAAAATCTTAAATTCATATACATACTCACGCTTCGTACCATTCTGATTCTCATACAGAAGTTCAAGCTCATCCTCGTCAAGCACAGCTTCAAGGTCCTTTTTCGCTTCATCACCGACTGTTCCATGTGTTATATCTGCAAAACACAGACTTGGATATAACACACACCACCAGTTCTTCCCATCAGCCGCTCCTATATCAACACGGAACGCTTCATAAATCCCCTGCGGAAATGTCATGTCACCGTAAACCTTGACAGGAAAATATGAATCCTCAAAATAAGCTTTTACATTATATTCCTTTTTATTGTCCTTGATAACCCCTTTTGCGATATTTTCTATATTTTCTATGTTATCGCTCAAAATTTTCTCCGCATCATCACGACTTTTTACATCCTTTAGAATATCTCCGATGTATGTGACAAGCTCCTCCTTCACAAGCAGCTTTAACTGCTGATCCTCGTCTGTGTCACTGTTAGCGCGGACATGAAACCTTATTATCTGTCCTGCTATGTCCTGCTGAAGTTGCCCCACAGAACGCTTTTCTTCCCCGCTGTATGTAAAAAAGACAACCGCGCACAATGCCATAAGACACCATGTTACAATGTTCCATCTGCTCATGCTAATACTCCTCTCTAAAACAGACAGATAATCAAAAAGCCCCTTACTGCAACAGCTCCCCAATTATCTGTATAATTTATATATGGTAAGTATTACCTCTAAGCAGATGCTTTAAACACATATTTTACTCAGGCATTCTTAACCTTTATCGACTTAAGGATATTCTCCTCCTGATTTTCAACATGAAGCTTTATCGCAGCTTTCGCATCCTGCACATTGTCTTTTTGTATAGCCTCTATTATTCTGTTATGTTCCTGTACAAGCCTTTCATGACTTGACTTATCCTTGATATACTCAAGTCGGTAACGGTACATCTGCTCTCTTAAGTTATTTATTATCTGGATAAGGCGCTTATTGCCCGTTGAATTGTAGATAATCTCATGAAATGCCACATCCGATTCAGCGATTTTTATAAGATCCCCATCTTCTGAATTCTTTGCAAACGTATGGTTGGCTGACCTTAGCTGTTCAAGCTCCTCCTGCGTTATATTTTTCATCGCAAGCTCTATAGAAAGCTCCTCCAATGCAGTCCTCACTTCAAGCACATCTCGTAAATCCTTCTCCGTAATATCTGCAACTTCAGCTCCCTTTCTAGGAACCATAACAACAAGCCCTTCAAGCTCAAGCTTTCTTATCGCCTCCCGTATCGGTGTACGGCTCACTCCAAGCTTCTGTGCCAGCGCTATCTCCATAAGCCTCTCACCCGGCTCAAGCTCTCCCTTTAAAATTGCATGTCTCAATGTATTAAATACAACATCACGAAGTGGAAGGTACTCGTTCATCGTGACTTGGAAATTACTGTCCTCTAACATAAAAAATCCTCTTTTCACTATATATCTGTCATTACGCTTCAAAGCCGCCATTGCAGCATTCTGCAACATATGCTGTCTTAACTGCGTCATCCTGCCTTAATATACGGTTGCATTCTACAGCCTTTTCCTTATCTTCAAATATTCCGAAAACTGTAGGCCCACTTCCACTCATAAGCGCATTCAATGCTCCGTATTCCCGCATCTTGTCCTTTATTCCTTCTATATCCGGGTATTCCTTCGCAGTCACAGTCTCTAAGACATTGCTAAGGCGCGAAGCTATTCCCTTTACATCCTGATTATCTATAGCTGACATAATTCCATCTATATCCGGATGCAGAGTATTCCCATCTATCACAAGATTATCATATACAAGCTTTGTCGAAACAGAAAAGGACGGCTTTGCAACAACAAAATAACAATCCGGACACGGCTTTAAGCGCGTCAGCTTCTCACCAATTCCTTCGGCAAGCACAGTTCCTCCCATAAGGCAGTATGGTATATCGGCACCAAGCTTCACTCCACGCTTCATAAGCTCCTCAAGGCTCAGCTTTAACCCGAAAAGCTCATTCATGCCATATAAAACCGCCGCTGCATCTGCACTTCCGCCTGCCATCCCCGCAGCCACAGGAATGAATTTATATAAATCAATATCTACAAAGCTGTCAATATCAAACTCATCAATCAACAACGCTGCTGCCCTGTATACCAGATTATTAGAATCTGTAGGAAGATATGAGAGATTTGTCTTAACCTTAATCCCTTTTCCTGCCTTCTTCTTTATAGCAAGCTTATCAAACAGGTTAATATTCTGCATTATCATGCGTACATCATGATAACCGTCTTCCCTGCGTCCTAACACATCAAGTCCTAAATTAACCTTAGCATATGCTCTAAGTCTGATCTCGTCCATGTCAATCCATTCCCCTGTCAAACCAATTTTGTGTACTGTATTATGAATTTTGTATACAGTACACGTTATATTATATACAAACCTATATCACAAATCAACCTGAAAGATATATCATGATTAAGTTTTTTCGCCTAAAAACCGATATATAAGATATATGAAAAACAACCAATCAATTTTTGGAAAGGAGTCCATCAGAATGAGTGTAAATGGAATTACAACAAATGGATATGACAGTGCTGCCTATACAAAGGTATCAAATAACAGCACAACTAACGACAGTAAGAAGACCGATAATACCAGTTCTTGTGCATCAGCAGCCTTCACAAAGGATGCTGCCGTATATGAAGCATCCTACAAGACAACAGCTAAGCAAAAGAGCAATGCAGCCATCGTAGCTAAGATGAAGCAGGATCTTGCAGACCGCACAAGCAAGATGCAGAACCTTGTAGCCGACATGTTCGCAAAGCAGGGACAGACATTTGCATCAAGCTCCGATATGATTAAGGCTCTCGCAAATGGTAATCTTCAGGTCGACGAAGCTACCGCCGCACAGGCTAAGGAGGATATCTCCGAGGACGGATACTGGGGTGTCAAGCAGACATCAGAGAGAATTTTTGATTTTGCAAAGGCTTTATCCGGTGGTGATGAAGATAAAATGAGAGATATGCTGGATGCCTTCAAGAAAGGCTATGAGCAGGCAACAGGTGCCTGGGGAAAGGAGCTTCCTTCCTTATGTCAGGACACCTATGATGCCGTAGAAGCTAAGTTCAAAGATTATTTTGGAGAAGAGAAGTAAAAAACTGCATTCTCCGGTTTTCCTGTTTCAGAAAAGACTACTGTTGTGGTTATACAATCATCACGGTAGTCTTTTTTTATGCTTGCAATTATTGCACTGCCGGCCATAACCTGTCTTTTGAACTCTGCGCGAAGATACTTGCACTTTCCGTTATCTGCTCCAGCTACGCTCATAGCGAACTCTGTAAGGCGGACATTATTGGCATGTCCGTTAGTATCAAGCAGATAGTCATTTATCCTGTAAGGTCCAGTCTTCATTCCATCCTGCGGTACTTTTATTCTTCGGTGCGGTGCATCATCCTCTGATCTATCACCAAAGTCCTGCGGCAGCCATCCCATATCTTTTTTGTCAGGCAGTGCCGGTAACTGCGAGTCTATGTTCATATATACCCACACAGTATCCGCTTTTGCCAGACATTTTCCGCCTTTATCGTACATTGCAATATATTTCTTTGCAAGAGATTCCTGCATATCATATATATATGTCTTAAGCACAATCTCATCTCCGGCACATGGTGCATCTATGATTGATATGTTCCATGAAATCAGATACCACGTACAGTGTGTCCTATTCGTAAAATCAGGGTCAAAGCCCCTGTCAAGTGCATGCTCATAACCGCAATCCTGAAAAAGCCTGAGAACTCCGTTCATTGACATTTTTCCGTCCTTGCCTGTCTCACTAAAGCGCACGCGGTAAGAAGCTTCATACATCAGACATTACCCCTTTCATTTTCCCAGAACTTTTTTAGAAGAAGCTTGAATCGTCTCTCATTAAACGGAGCCTCCCTAAGCTTAAGTATCGTCTCATCCGTAAGAGCACCTGTCATTGCAAGCTCTCTTCCCGCATCAACATACTTTTCAAGATATACCTCCATCCTCTCATACAGCTCAGGAACCGAGAGAGTCTTTCCCTGTGGGCATAAAAGCGCATAATAATTTCCCGGACCGCATATACAATCATATTCCTTAAGAAGAGGGTCATATATAAGGTCTGTCTGTGCGTAACCACATGTCGAAACTATTATAAACTTCTTCCCACTCATATCGCCCCTTATTCCATGAAAAGGCTGTCCGACAACCGGTGACTGCCCCTCATATGTACACATCATGGAAAGCATTCTATCCGTAAACACCTTCATTATTCCCGGCATCCCGAAAAAATAGAGTGGATAGCTCTCTATAATAATGTCAGCTGCAAGAATCTTCTCCTTAAGCATTAGAATGTCATCGTTTTTGATTACACATTCGCCCTCTGTACGTCCCCAGCAGCTAAGGCAGCCAAGACATGGTGTGATTTTGCAGTCGCTTATATTAATTTCCTCGACTTCACAGGATGCATCCTCTCTCAAACCATCCACAAACTTATGTGCAACTCTTATCGTGCAGCTCTTCTCTCTTCGCGGGCTGCCATTTAGAAGAAGTACTCTCATAAAATCTTCCTTTCTCACCGCCTTATAATAAAGCCGATTGCAAATCCCAAGCTATATCAGAAAATTTTACAATCAGCCAACTATCTCATACGATATCTTCGTATTTCCCAATCCGGCGGTATCTTCCGTAGCGTTCAAGCACAAGCTGCTGCTGTGGAACATTCATAAGCTCTGAGAGTCTCTCGGTAAGTGCCATCTTAAGCTCATCCATAAATGGCTCCAATGCACACTCCGGCTCACCGAAATTCTCCGGCTCCGGAATGATTTTCTCAATAATCTCAAGCTTTAAGAGGTCATCGGCAAACATTTTAAGGTGGTCCGCAGCCTCGGCAACTCTCGATGAATCCTTAAACAGAATACTTGCACATGCCTCCGGCGAAACAACACTATAGTAAGCATTTTCAAGCATCCACACCTCATCTGCTATTGCAAGGGCCAATGCTCCGCCGCTTCCGCCTTCACCTGCCATTATGGATATGACGGGAGTCTTTAATGTCATAAGCTCATATAGATTATCTGCTATTGCCTCACCTGCACCTCTTCGCTCAGCACCCTGTCCACAGCTTGCTCCCTGTGTATCTACAAAGCATATGACCGGTCTATGGAACTTTTCTGCTTCCTTCATAAGTCTCTGTGCTTTTCTATAGCCTTCCGGCAGCACACAGCCAAAGTTTCTGTAGACTCTGTCATCAAGGCTGTGGCCTTTTTCGATTCCGATAACAGTCACAGGCATGTCAGCAAGCCAGGCAACTCCGCCCACAACCGCATGGTCATCTCCAAATGCCCTGTCTCCGTGAAGCTCCATAAACCCGGTAAAGATTGAGCTGATATAATCTTTCGCTGTAGGCCGGCCTGCCTTTCTGGCACACCGGATTTTTTCGTATGCGTCCATATAAATATTTCCTCTTTTCTGCGCCGGTCTGTGCGCAATATTATATGTTACTAAATGTATTTATAAGCGTATTTACAATGCGCAAAAGCATCCATGTATTCTACATTTCGGCTATGTATCATTAATTGTGTATCATTTCCATAAGCTTTTGAACAGCACCGCCATTTTTAGCCTGTCTGTGCACAAGCTCCCTAAGCTTAAGATGCTGCTCATGTGACTTTGCATGGAGAAGGTCATCCCCTAAAGCCGACTTGTGAAGCTTTAACATTGATGCAATATAATTTCTCTGGTCATTTCTTTTAACTATCGCATCAAGAAAACCATTTTCAAGCTGGAATTCTGCGCTCTGAAATCCTTCAGGAAGCTTTTCTCCTGTAACCTGTTCAATTACACGCTTTCCGGCAAAGCCTACAAGTGCTCCCGGCTCTCCGATAATCACATCGCCAAGCATTGCAAAGCTGGCCGTAACTCCACCTGTTGTAGGGTCTGTGACACATACCATATAAAACAGTCCCTCATCATTGTGAAGCTTAACTGCACCTGACACTTTTGCCATCTGCATAAGCGACAGCATTCCCTCCTGCATTCTCGCACCGCCCGATGCAGCATAGCCTACAACAGGAAGTCTGTGCTCAATCGCATATTCAAATAATGCTGCAAGCTTATCTCCAACCACTGTTCCCATAGAACCCATCATGAACTTAGGCTCCATGGCATATATACAGCACTCGTTTCCATCAACTGTCGCTGTTCCGCATATAACGCCCTCGTTCTCACGGCTCGTTGCTCTTGCCTTGCTGCTCTTTTGCTCATAATCCGGAAAATCTATAGGATTACCTGTGGTTGCCCCATTCCACAATTCTTTAAAGCTTCCGTCATCAGTAATAAGCTCTATGCGTGCCCTCGCAGGTATCTTGTTATACCTACCACACTTTGGGCATACAAAGTAATTCTTTGCAAGAGCACCTTGTATAATCGGTTCCTTACATTTCTCACACGCAGTCTCTTTTGTCGATGCAAGATATTCCTCTATAACCAAATTCGTATCTCCTTTCAACTAAAATTATGGCAGAATTCTATTTTCCGGATATCAGTACATGTGATACCTCTATATATGGCACCACCATTGCCCCATCGCACAGAACTTCTTTAGAAAGTGCTGTGATATTGTGCATCATATCCGCAAGGTTGAAGTTAATCATTGTCTCTGTGACAGCACCTTTAATCTGTCCGTCCTCAATATAGAAACTGTTCTTAGCTACTCCTGAAAGCTCGCCATTGCCCGATGGCATTCCGCAGGATACTGCACCTACTATAAGTCCACGTCTGATGCCCTTAATCATATCATCAAATGCGATATCTCCACCCTCTATCACAAGGTCGAAGCCTGAATTCTTAGCTCGTTCAACCTTACACTTGTTAGCGGCATATAACGAAGTCATATATCCATTCAAAACGCCATTTTCAATAATTGTATAATCCTCTGAACGGAAGCCGTCCTTTGTATGCACCTCATGATCAACGATTCTTTCATCCCATGGTTTGAAAGCTATTGTTATCTTATCTGATGCAACCTTCTGACCTATCTTTCCAAGCCATAAGCCTGTGCCATCAAGTACAACCGACTCTCCTGCAAAATTAGAAAGTGCATAGTAAATCATCTGCATTGCACAGTTCGGTGTGAAGATAACTTCTCCGTCAAACTTTCCATCTAACGATATCGGATTAATGGAATCCTCAGCATCCTTTAAGTCCTTTTCAATATTTCCAAGCTCTATAAATGGCTTGTCAAGATTGTCAGTCATAACATATGTAGATGCAAGTCCTGTTGAATTCTTACCGTCATTTCCGGCAAACTCAACCACAACTTCATATCTTCCGGAAAACTTCTCATCCTGACTTCCATTGGTGTTGCGATATACCGAATGAACCTCTACATGCTTTAAAATAATCTGCATGACAAGCACCTTCGGATGTTTCTTCTTAATGTCCTCAGACAATTCCTGTGCACGCTGCATAAGCTTATCGATATCAGGTTTCACCGCTCCGATAGTGAATTTTGCTGCATCCATCTTAGGCGCAATGTCAAAATTCTCATCTGCCGTTCCTGCCTCGGATGACTTAATGACATTTTCAAGCGCTTCTTCAAGAGACTTATCATCAAACTTGTTAAGACTTGTAGTTCCTAATCTGCCATCCTTGATAAGTTTTATCGAAACAGCATTATCAAACAAGGTTCTAAAGAGCGTAAATTCTCCGTTCTCCATCGTGATTTCTCTTGTCTGTGTCAATGCAACCGTATACTGTGCCTTAATATCCCCTTTTTTATCTATAAGACTTTTTAACTTATCCGAAACCTCAATTATATTTGCCATAATTATCTACCCCCTATTGTAATCTGACATCTGATGGAAGGTCCACCCATAGATACAGCCATCATCTGCTTCTTACCGCATGTACCGCTTGCCACCCACTCAACTTTATCAGAAACCATATCAACAGTCTTTAACATTTCAAATGCAACTCCTGAAACAGTTGTGTCAAGGATGGCCTTTCCGAGCTTTCCATTCTTTATCTCATAGCCCATAGAGATTCCGAACATGAACTCACCTGTAAGGTCTGCCTGTCCATTTCCTGTAGAGAGGAGATAGTAGCCGTCATCAACAGAAGCAATCATATCATCCAGAGTATCTTTTCCAGGAAGAACAACCGTATTTCTCATACGAATCAATGGCTCATCGGAAAACTCCCAGCCTCTTGCATTTCCACAAGGCTCAACTCCGAATCTGTCTGCTGTCTCACGGTTATGCATATAACCTTTAAGGATTCCGTTCTCAACTAACACAGCATCCTTTGCCTGAATGCCCTCATCATCAAGGTATACCGGAAGCGGTGCCTGCTTTCCGAATGCTGTGCTGGCATAATCTACAATGTTCACAAGCTCAGAAGCCACCTGTTTTCCAAGGTTAGGTCCGGCAACAGAGCCTCCGATTACAAGATCTGCCTCAACCGTATGTCCTACCGCCTCATGTGCAATCATTCCAGCAACATTGGAGTCTAATATAACTGTCTTTACTCCTGCCTGTGCATATACTCCTTCTGCCTTATCGCGAAGTAACTTATACACTTTGTCAATTTTATCGTAGACTACAGACAAATCCTTAAAATTGTCATCTGCATGACCAAAACCGCCCACTAAATCCATAAGCTCAAGCGGCTGTCCATCCTTTGATTCCATATTAAGCACAAAATACAGAGAGCATCTTGGATAAGCCACATGTCCATCTGTGGCATCCGATGTACAGATGACTTTTTCCATTGTATCTTCTCTGTATATGACTGTTCTGCTGGTAAGATCAGGATATTTTGTAACGATATAATCATCCACCTGCCTGCAAAGCTCCACAAGTCTTTTCTGCTCGAAGTCAATAATAAATCTGTCAGATTTGACATAGCCATTTATATATGGTGAATAAGCCGGTTTTCTGTTTTTAGCATACTTATATAAATAATGTGCATTCTCTGTAGCTGCTTTCAAAACCATCTCTGCTGCCTGCGGTGTATATTCTGCCATTGATGCAAAACCGCTGACTCCGTTCTTATATACTTTCGCACTCACACCACTGCTCTCAGAACGCTCATTGACAACAAGATTCCCCTGCTGAATCACAATTCTTCTTTCCCTGTTCTCCTGTCCGCGCAGAACACTCTGCATACCTGTTTCAAACAGTCCCTTTTTTTCCTTTAAAATGTCCTCTAACATGATTACCTCCTTATTATAATCGTTCATTCGTAACTGACTTAAACCAGCCTTACAAACTTTTCAACTTAATAATACTGTTGACAGTTACATACCCCAAATTATACATCCGACTTATGTAAAATAAAGAAAACATCCGTTGCATTTGCGCAACTTATGCCCGATTTACATATGACAATGATATTCGCAAGCCGCTTTCGTTTCTTACCCACAAGAAAGAATTCTGCATTACAGAATTATCCGCCTGCGGTAAGTCGCCTAAGCGACATAATTCCTCTGCGCATCTCTATCCGGTACTTGGCTTGTACCAAACACCGGATAAAATGTAATATTGCAGCTTTTCCGGCTAATTGTTTATATTTTGCACTGTCTCATTAAGTGTTGCCATATCACACACGTTGAACACTTTAACATCCGTGAGTGTTCTCTTTACAAGACCTGAGAGAGTTGTTCCAGCTCCGACCTCGATAAATGTGTCAACACCGTTAGCCGCCATATCACGGATTGTCTCCTCCCAACGTACACTGTTAGATGCCTGCTTTGACACTGTCTCAATAATCTGCTCCTTCTGTGAAGGATATACCTCTCCTGTAAGATTCGAGTACAATGTAAGCTTAGGTGCATTTACCTCCATTGTCTCAAGCTTATCTGCAAGTGCCTGTGTCGTCTGCGCCATAAAAGGTGTGTGGAAGGCTCCGCTAACCGCAAGCTTCACCGCTCTGCCTCCTGCTGCCTTAATCGCATCAACAAAGGCATCAAGTTCCTCAACAGCACCTGCACATGAGAGCTGTCCCGGACAGTTGTAGTTGACCGGATATACATTCTTAAAGCCCGCACATACCTCCTCAACCTTCGCAT
>OGOD01000474.1_pt1 | contig 35438 bp, 27 predicted proteins | sample 1573631 | NCBI WGS metagenome assembly OGOD01 (sample SAMEA2581895, study PRJEB24529) | metagenome | biome: Human gut stool | place: China | collected 2011
CCGACGGTAACGCCAACTCCAACCCCGACGGCAACGCCGACCCAAACCCCGACGGTAACGCCGACCCCGACCCCGACGGCAACGCCAACTCCGCCCCCAACACCAACTCCTACGTTGATACCGAAACCAACTTTCACGCCAACGGCAACACCGATGCCGGAGCCAACGGCATCACCGATACCGACGTCAACACCTGTGCGGGGTGCAGAAAAGCCAACAAATGCACCAATTCCAAAGCAAATTCGTGCGTGGCGGTTAAAGGGAGGAGAAGCTGCTATTGCGTGGAAAGTGGTGCCACAGGCGTCTCAGTTTGAGGTGTATCGCAGCAGCAAAAAGAACGGAAATTATAAAAAAATAGCCGTTTTGCAAGGGCAGGTGACGCATTATCCGGATAGCAGGACAAAGCGGAATAAATACTATTTTTATAAAGTGAGAGCCCTATATCAGATAAACGGAAAAAGCGAATGGAGTGCGTTTTCCAATACAGTGAAAACGAAACGGACACTCTTACGAAAACCCAAAGTCAGAACAAGGAAAAGTAAACATATTTTGACGCTTACTTTTCAAAAGTATGAGGGAAGATATATAGATTTGTATGTGGGGAAAAAGGGACGAAAAAAGAAAGCGGTAAAGCTGAAATCCAAGAGAATCAAAAAAACTCTGCGATTGCAGTATGCGGTTAAAGAGAAAAATGTATATTTGTATATCCGCACGTATCTGGGACATGGGAAGAAAAAGAGGTACAGCAAATTTGTGAAGAAAAAAATTAAGTAAATGGTGATGGTAATGGAGCAGCAAAACCAAATAAATAATCAATTTCTCCCCGTGCATACAAAGTTGCAGGAGCGCTATGAGATACTTAAAGTGAACGGCGAGGGCAATTTCGGTATTACTTATATTGGCTGGGACTGCCTGCTGGAAAGTAAAGTAGCAATCAAAGAATTTTTTCCGGTCAGCCGCGTAAGACGTGATGTATCGAAGGGAGAGACGGAAGTTTATGTTTTTCAGGAAAAGGAATATGAACAGATTCTTGAAAAATATTTGGAAGAAGCGAGAAAACTTTCAAAACTGAATCAAATTGATGGAATTGTGTCCATTCGTGACTTCTTTTATGCGAACCATACGGCGTATATTGTGATGGATTACATCGAGGGAACCAGTATAAGAGATTATATTCAGGAGAATGGAACCGTATCAGAGCATGAAGTTAAACAAATGCTCAAACCGATTTTTAGCTCATTGTCGAAAATCCATGAGCAGGGAATTATCCACCGGGATATCAGTGCCGACAATATTATGATTACGGATGATAATCGTGTGATTCTTGTGGACTTTGGATCCGCCAGACAGATTAATCTGGATGAAGATAAAAGCATGACGGTAATGATAAAACGTGGGTATTCAGCACCGGAACTTTACCGGAGTCATGGGGAACAGGGTGCATACACCGATGTTTATGCCGTTTGTGCAACCATTTATTATATGCTTACGGGAAAATCTCCGGATGAAGCAATTGACCGGATTTTGGAAGATGAAACAGAGTCTTTGGTGAAAATGAAAGGCGTGCGTTCTTCCAAGGAATTTCGCCGGAATGTTATGAAGGGGATTTCCCTAAAAGCAAAAGAGCGTTTTGCCACGATGGAGGAATTGGAAAATGCTCTTTATGTTGATAAGAAAAGGGGCAGGGTGCTTGTCGGTTTGGCTGTTATTATACTTGTCGGGTTGCTTGGAACATTTCTTTTCAACTTCCCAAAAGAGAAAGTGGCAACTGATCCGAAAGAAAAAACAGAAGCAGTGACGAAATCGCCGGAGCTGACACTACAGATGTATAAAATGATTTCTGGAATCGGAAAAACAAAGCAGGAAATTTTAGAAACACTTCCCGGATTAAAGGAAAAGGCAGTTACTGTGACATGGAAGAGTTCTTATGATGAAAATTCCCCAAAAGGGTTTGTAATTGCACAAAGTATTCCGGTGGATGCATCATATTCGAAAGAAAAAACAGTTCATGTAACCTTCACGTTAAGCAAGGGAGTGAAAAAGGTTATGGTTCCATCTGTTGTGGGAATGAAATGCAAAGATGCAGAAAAGAAAATAAAATCCAAGGGATTTACTTATAAAATTGTTTGGAAGGAAAAGCTAAATGGCAAGGCGTATGTTGTGCTGTCGCAAAGTGTAAGAGCAGGAACAAAAAAGCGAAAAAAAACATGTATCAAACTTACAGTATGCAAAAGCATAACACCAAAGCCGACGACAAAACCAACGAAAAAGCCGAAAAAATATGATGGTGTAATAACTTATTAAGGAGCATGATATGTCACTTGAAAATGCATTAAAACAATTTCTAGAAAAAACAGATTTTGTCCGGTTTGATACCTTTTTTACAGGATTCATGCTGGGCGTTCCAAAAGATTGTTATACGGAAGAAGAAAGGAAACAAGCGTGTTCTCTTTTTCGTGAGAAGACAGATAAGAGAGAAATCGCTTCTTATCCGACCATTCGTAAGTGGTTTGGTTTAGGCGGAAAAACAAAGCCGGACCGTATGCAGATTTTTGAAATTGCTTTCGCCCTTTCTCTTTCGGCACAGGATGTAAACTTGATTTTAAAGGATGGAATGTTTGAGCCGGGAATCCGCATTAACGATTATCGGGAAATTATTTTCTGGTTCGGTTTATTAAATCATTTGTCCTATGAAGAGTGTTGCGTGATGATTGAACAATTTGAACGGCATATCAATTCTGACTTAGTCATTGTGCAGGCAACGAATACCGCCGAATTACTGTATGCTTTTGAGAACAACAAACAACTGTCAAAAGATGATTTTACGGACTGGCTTGATTCGATTGCCGGTGTTTTTAAGGGATATGGGAAAACAGCATTGAATTATATGCTCAAATTGAAAAAACTGGTTGTTTCCTACATGCGGAAAGAATGGAAAATATTGCTTGAAAATACGCTGGCTTCCACCGATTTTGAAACTTGGAAGAAAAAGAAAAGAAACCGCCATAAATTATCCGAAGGAGAACAGATTCGGCAATATTTGTATAAAGAAAAATCACTATCGGATGAGAGACGCAAAGAAATTTTAGATATGGTTTCTTTCGTCTATTTTGAAGAAGATAATAATGTTCGTGTTCTCGCGGAAATTTTTTCGGATACACGTATTTCCCTTTTGCGTGACACCCTTTTACGTGGAATGACACAAAAGCATTTGTCGGATTTGTTAAACATTGCGAAGCAGAAAGAAAAGGATATGGAGCTAACAAGAAAGCGTTACGAACTTTTGGATTCAATGGAGAAAAATCCGGAAGCGGTAAAGCAGTTGTCACAGATTGAAAAAAACAAACGGGAGCACAAAAGACGCATGGTTCAAGTTGAGCGTGCAGATTTACTTCCATTCATACAGTACGTTGCCGTATTTCGTTATTTGGAAGAAATCAGTGCCTGCGGAAAAAAGTATGAGGCAAAAAAAGCAAAAGAGCAATTTGTCATTCTTGCCGACCAGATTCTTACCGCCTGTAATATGGCTGTTATCTCAGAAAAATATGAGCTCGATTCGTTGTTGCTACTTGGCTTTCAGGAAGATGACTGCTATTTGTACGAAGAACTGGCAGAACAACTGGTAATGATGAAAATGGATTAGGATAAATTTATTTTAAAAGAGCCTGTTAATCAGCTTGATTAGGGCTCTTTTTTTGATGCAAAAAGAGAACATTTGCCGGATAAAAAAACGGAAAATGATTTTTCTTTTGCTCGGTTATAATAACATTAGTTTAGGTAAAAAAAGGAAATTCAAGGGGATAATGACCGCGGATAACAACACAAGTATTATGAAATTGATTGTGTTAGAATTAGTAAATAAAGGAGGATAAAAGATGAGTGCGGATTCATTTGAAGAAGAGACGAAGTATGCGGAAATTTATATGGAGTTTTCGGATTTGATTGGCGAGAGCAATATGAGAAAAGTATACAATCGTTATCGTGGTCTGAAGGTTGATTTTCCAAAACGGATTTATTCAAAAGAATATGTCGTGCAAATGCTTCGTAAATTTGAAGGAAAAAAGACAGTGTCTGAATTGGCTAAAGAGTATGATTACAGCGAGCGGTACATACGGAAATTAATCGCTCAGGTGAGAGATGAGGAAAATGACAGATGAGGAGGAAAACGTCGATGGCAATAGCAGAAATCATAAAATATGAAGGGGATAACAAAACATTTGTGTGGAAACATCCAAGTGAAGATTTTAATAGTCTTACGCAGCTGATTGTTCATGAATCGCAGGAAGCAATCTTTATGATGAACGGTCAGGCATTGGACTTGTTTGGTCCGGGACGCTATACATTAGAGACACAGAATATACCGGCACTTGGTAAATATTTAAATCGCACGACCGGTGATAAGACACCTTTTCACTGTGAAGTATATTTTGTTAACAAAACAGAACAGATGTCTATTAAATGGGGGACGGATACGAAAGTTCAGTATATTGAGCCAACTTATGGATTTCCGATTTCAATCGGTGCTTCGGGTGAGATGTCACTTAGGGCAGAGAATAGTAAACGGCTGTTACTTAAATTAGTTGGTACTGAAAGAATGTTGACGCAGGAAAAATTAACTTCTGTATTCCGGGCGTTTTTGATGACAAAAGTAAAAACATATATTGCACAGATTATTAAAGAGCGTGCAATCAATATATTTGAGATTGATGAAAATCTTACGATGTTTTCAGAGGAATTACATAAGTTGTTAGTTCCGGACTTTGCTGAGTATGGAGTATCATTAGAACGTTTTTTTGTAAATACCATTGTCAAGCCGGATGGAGACAGGCAGTTTGAGCGATTTAAAGAACTGCATTTTCGTCAGTATGCGGATATAGCCGAAGCAAAACTTCGTCAGCAGACTGATTTGATTCAGGCTGAGACGGACGCACAAAAAACAATATTAGAATCAAAGGCGTTGGCAACCAAGCGTGCACAGGAAGGTTACAGTTATCGAGAAGAGCGCAGTTTTGACGTAGCAGAAGCAGTCGCAAGAAACGAGGCAGTCGGAGAACTTACAAATCTTGGTGTTGGTCTTGGCACTATGGCAGGTGTTGGCGGTGCCGTAGGTGGTGTTGTAGGGGACAGTGTAAATCAGGTAATGAATCCTGTAAATATGAATGAGCAGGAAACAACTGTTAATCCACCGGTTTGCAGTGAATGTGGGGCAGTGCTTGTGCCAAATGCTAAGTTCTGTATGGAATGTGGTCACAAATTATAATTTTGGAGGAGAAATGTATGGATAAGTATGTAAAGAAATATGCCATTGTATGGCTGACGTTAATTGTTATGTATCATGTTGTGATTTTTTTTGTGCCACAGCCGTGGCTTAGCGGGGAAAAATTGAATCAAAACTTTTGGATTGGATACGGCGTTGTCTGGCTTGCATTAGCCGGTCAGTTTTTATGTGTTCTTGCAGCCGGAAAATATAGAAAATTAGAACAGATTTTTTTGCGCATTCCATTGATTACAACGAGTTATCGTGCGCTTATTGTAACAATAGCAGCAGCTACGATATGTATGTTTGTCCCAATGATACCGGTATGGGTAACGATTATTGTTTGTGTACTTGCGCTTGGTTTTTCGGTAATCTCTGTGGTGTATGCACAGACGGCAGGAGATGTGGTGAGTGATACGGAACAAAAAATCAAGGAAAATACTTATTTTATCAGACAGTTGACTGCGGATGCAGAAGGTGTTGTTCGTAAATCAAAAGATGACAATACAAAGAAAATCAGTAAGGAAGTTTATGAGGCAGTTCGTTACAGTAATTTAATGAGCAATGCTCAGTTATCGGAATTGGAGACGCAGATTCGCCTTGCATTTGAAGAGTATTCGGCGGCTGTTGAAATGAATAACGAAAAGACAGTTTCGCTTGCAAAAGAGTTAGTAGATTTGCTTGAGGAACGCAATCGAAAATGTAAACTTATGAAATAAGAATTGATTTTGTGGAGGCATAAAAAATGGTTTTCAAATGCAAAATGTGTGGAGGAACACTGGAATTTAAATCAGGAGATACCGTAGCAACCTGCGACAGCTGCGGTACATTGCAGACCTTGCCAAAGATGGATGATGAACACCGGATTAATCTGTATGACAGGGCAAACCACTACCGTCGCGCGAATGAGTTTGACAAGGCAATGGGGATTTATGAACAGATATTAAATGAGGACAGGACGGATGCGGAAAGTTATTGGTCACTTGTCCTTTGCCGCTATGGAATTGAATACGTAGAAGATCCGCATAGCCACAAACGAGTACCAACCGTAAATCGTGCACAGTACACATCCATTTATGATGATGCGGATTATAAGTCAGCGTTGCAGTATGCAACGGCAGAACAGAAAAAGGTGTATGAGGAAGAAGCAGAGAAAATTAATGAAATCCAAAAGGGGATTCTTGCGATTTCCCAGAAGGAAGAACCGTTTGATGTTTTCATCTGTTACAAAGAAACGGATTCCAATGGACGACGTACACAGGATTCTGTTCTTGCAAACGACTTATATCATCAACTGACGCAGGAAGGATTTAAGGTTTTCTTCTCTAGGATTACCTTGGAGGACAAACTGGGAACGGCGTATGAACCGTACATATTTGCAGCGTTAAACAGCGCAAAGGTGATGGTCGTTTTGGGAACAAAAGAAGAATATTTTAATGCCGTATGGGTAAAGAACGAATGGAGCCGTTTCCTTGCCCTGATTCGTGATGGAAAGAAAAAGATATTGATACCGGCATACCGTGATATGGACCCATATGATTTGCCGGAAGAATTTTCACATTTGCAGGCGCAGGATATGTCAAAACTTGGTTTTATGCAGGATTTGATTCGCGGAATTAAGAAATTGGTGGGAGTGGAAAAGAAACAGCAGGTGGAATTAGAAGGTGAGCCATCTGGAAATGTACAGAATGATATTGAACCATTGCTGATTCGCACCGCTATGTTTTTAGAGGATGAAAACTGGGAGAAAGCAGATGAATATGCAGAGCGGATTTTGGATATGAATCCAAAGTGTGCACAAGCTTATTTGGACAAGATGATGGCTGAGTATAGAGTACATTCCAGTGACGAATTAATGGAGTATTATGATGAGGTTACAGTAAGTGATTCTTTTAAAAGGTTTATGAAGTATGCAAGTGAAGAACAAAGGGATAAAATAAATGAAATTTTGTCTTCTGTTCAAGCGAGCGAAAAAATTAAGCCTATTTATGAAGTGGCAAATGAAATTTTTGAAATTGCAGGACATGTTATTTATGATATTCGATCATTAGATGATTACAATTTGGCAAAAGAGAAGTATATGAGTATTTTAGGGTATCGAGACTGCAAGGAAAAGGCTGAAGAGTGTGATGCCATTATTAATGATATAATAGATAGAAATTATCAGGAAATAATCGAGGATTATAACTATGCAAGTAAAATTGAGGATTATGAGAATATAATTTCTAAGATAAAAATTTTAGCACAGTATAAAGACGTTGCCGTGTACTTGGATGGATGTAAAAATAATATAAACTATTTAAAAGCGATCGAATATATGTCATTTGATAATAAAGCAAATTTGGAAAAGGCAAAAAAGATTTTTGTGGAGCTAAATGGATTTGAGAATTCAAGAACAAAAATAGATGAAGTTGACAAAAGAATAAGGGCATTGAATACAAGAGAGTTCGTTGTAGGGATAGTCAGTTTCGTTTTTTTGTTTTTATTGATTTTAATATGTATGGGTGTACGATGATTGAAAAAGATAGAAAAGAGGATAAAAAATGACGGCATTCAAATGTAAAATGTGTGGAGGAACACTGGAATTTAAATCAGGAGATACCGTAGCAACTTGCGACAGCTGCGGTACATTGCAGACTTTGCCAAAGATGGATAATGAACACCGGATGAATCTGTATGATAGAGCAAATCACTATCGTCGTGCCAATGAATTTGACAAGGCAATGGGGATTTATGAACAGATATTAAATGAGGACAGGACGGATGCGGAAAGTTATTGGTCACTTGTCCTTTGCCGCTATGGAATTGAATACGTAGAAGATCCGCATAGCCACAAACGAGTACCAACCGTAAATCGTGCACAGTACACATCCATTTATGATGATGCGGATTATAAGTCAGCGTTGCAGTATGCAACGGCAGAACAGAAAAAGGTGTATGAGGAAGAAGCAGAGAAAATTAATGAAATCCAAAAGGGGATTCTTGCGATTTCCCAGAAGGAAGAACCGTTTGATGTTTTCATCTGTTACAAAGAAACGGATTCCAATGGACGACGTACACAGGATTCTGTTCTTGCAAACGACTTATATCATCAACTGACGCAGGAAGGATTTAAGGTTTTCTTCTCTAGGATTACCTTGGAGGACAAACTGGGAACGGCGTATGAACCGTACATATTTGCAGCGTTAAACAGCGCAAAGGTGATGGTCGTTTTGGGAACAAAAGAAGAATATTTTAATGCCGTATGGGTAAAGAACGAATGGAGCCGTTTCCTTGCCCTGATTCGTGATGGAAAGAAAAAGATATTGATACCGGCATACCGTGATATGGACCCATATGATTTGCCGGAAGAATTTTCACATTTGCAGGCGCAGGATATGTCAAAACTTGGTTTTATGCAGGATTTGATTCGTGGAATCAAGAAATTGACAGGTGGAGAAAAGAAAGGAAAATCTGAACAAAATATCGATAATAAAGTTAAGAATGATGTACAGCCATTACTTGCTCGTATGTTTATGTTTTTGGAAGATGGAAATTGGGAAAAAGCTGACCGGTATGCAGAGCGGATTTTGGATATGAATCCGAAGTGTGCCAATGCTTATTTAGGTAAATTGATGGTTGAACTGCGTGTTCAAAAGCTGGAACAGTTTTCAATGCTGGAAGAAAGTTTTGAGGATAATAAAAATTATAAAAAGTATATTCAGTATGCAGACGAAGAGGAAAGAAATAAAATTGAGCAACTGGTTTATAACATAAAAAGCAAACCTATTTATGAAGAAGCAATCCTCATTTTGAGACAAGCAGATACAACGGAAGAATGTCAGGCGGCAAAAAAGAAGTTTGAAAGTATTGAAGCATATGAAGACTCCGAAGATCAAATTAGGCAGTGCAAAGAAAAAATTGCAGAAATTACGGAAAGAAATTATAACAAATTGGTTAAAGCATTTAATAATGCACTTGTGCTTCATGACTATGAGGTTATCCTTGTGCGGCTACAGGAGATACATGATTATAAAGACTCAGCTGACTACATGACAAATTGTGTAAAACATATTGACTATCTGAATGCAATGGATTTGATGGAACAAGGTGATATTACATGTCTGAATAATGCCAAAGAACTGTTGCTTGGTTTAGATGGCTTTTTGGATTCAAACGATAAAATTGCGCAGATTGATGAAAAAATCAATTCCATTTTGCGTAAGGAGGCTAGGAAGAAAAAATTCAAAATGATTTCTGGACTTACACTAATTACAGCTATTGTTATTGGAATTATTGTACTTATTGTTTACTTTAATTCCAACACTTATAAAATTTCCAAGGCAAAAGAGTTAGTTCAGGATGGAAAATATCAACAGGCACGGAAAATATTGTCAGAAATAGAGTATGATGATTCAATGAGTAAAGACTATGAAGAAATAGGAGATATTTGTTTCAAAAGAAATTCGTATAATGATGCGCTGGAAATTTATCAAAAAATTAATAACAAAAAGAAGATTTATGATACCAAGTCTAAACAGGCGGAGGTTGATATAAAAAACGAAGATTTTGATGGTGCAATATCAATTTATGAAGGAATGGGGGAAAAAGAAAAGGTAAATGATACATTAAGAAAAAAGGCCTATAAATTATTAGAAACGGAGAAATATGTAGATGCAATTGCTATCTTTGAATCGTTAAAGGATAAAGATAATATTCGAAGCAGCAAACAAAAATGGGCTGATTCTTATTTGAGAAGAAATGAGTATAACATGGCTTATAAAATTTATAAGGAAATAAAAGATGAGGCGGGAAAAACAGCTGCACTTGCAGCAAAGGCAAAAGAACTTTATGGAAACAAAAAGTATTCTGCAGCACTTAAAATATATAAAAAAATTGGCTACACTACTCAAGTAAAAGAAATACAAAAAATATTAAAAGAAAAGGCACTTTATAAGAAAGCAAAAAAACAATACAAATTGGGATTGTATGAGGATGCCCTTGACACAATAAATAAAATTGAGGATTATGAGCCGGCTGCAAGTTTTAAGGAAAAGATAGAGAATAAAATAGATAGTTTAACTCCAAGCACTCCGGTTATTGGACAGTTTTACAATGCAACGGATCCGTATCAAGAAGGTGATGGGGTAACAGCGAGGGTACAATGGCAACAAGTAGAAGGAGCAGATGGCTATGAGTATTATTGTAGACAGGTTGATAGTACAAATGCACCGTATATTGAGAATGATCTAACATATTCATTGTCATATGAAGTTAGTGCAAGTGATCCTGTACGGGTTTATTTTAAAGTTCGCGCCTACAAATTAACACCATCAGGACAAAAATTTTTTAGTCCGTGGAGTAATGAGGTTTCTTGCACTATGAATTCTCAATATTAATTATTTTAAGGAGTTAACGCTTATGAAGAAAGAAAAAAAAAGACATAAAGTTATACTACTTAGTTGATGCAATGAATCCAATAAATATTCAAAATATTCATGAACATCAGAAGGAGTTAGCTTGCATAGAGAATGATTTAAAAAATTTAAATTTAAATCGAGGAGCAGGAAATGCAAGTGGGTTTGTTTTTGAATACATGCACGCAACGGATAAAAATATTGAATTTTTGAAAGATGGAAAAGATGATGTTATACATGTATTATCTAATAATGGTGTGGCGGATTTTGAAATAACAAATACAAATGGTGTGAAACAATTTCAACAGGCGAAGGCTGGTTATCATGGACCGAATAAATATAAGATATCAGGTGAAAAATATGCCGGGCAAACGTTTGTGGTAGATAAGGGCAATATTGAATTGTCGGAATATCTAGAGAAAAATAATTTGCACGTTGAGCAGTCGAATATAACAAAGGAGCAGGCAGAACGATTGACAAAGGCAATGAAAAAGGAGGTGAAAATTCGGCAGAATATTACAAAGGATGAAACAATGAATGCCCCTTTGGTATCAAAAATATATGGCACATCTTGTAAGATTAATGCTGCTCATGGTGCAGGAATTCGTGCTGTAAAATCAGTGGCACCGTTTGCAGCTGGAATGAGCTTTGGTGAAAATTTGTGTCAATACATGGGAGGTGATATAGAAATAAAAGAGGCACTGGGAAATGTTGCAGTTGATACGGCGAAAACAGCAGGAAAAGCATACATATCATCGGCTGCTATATATTTGGCATCCGATGCAATTCAAAGCCTTGCAACAGAGAGTATGAAAACAATGGCAAAAGAAACGGTTGGAATGATAGTAAAAACATCTGGTGGTAAAATGCTTGTTTCCGTTGGTAAATTTCTTGCCGAGATGTCAGTTAGTTTTGGCTCCAGCTTTTTAATTGGATTGGCAATAGGTTGTGGTAAAGCTGTTTGTCAGATGGTTGCAGCAACAGAAAGAATGCAGGCAAGGAGAATTAGTAAAGCAAAATCAGTTTTAAATCAGACGATTAATGTCATGGAAAGGGCTTATGAAGATTTAGACAAAACGGTTAAGGAGGAATTTGAAAAATGGGATAATTCAGTAGCAAACGGTTTTAAGATGATGAAAAAAGGAACATTTGAAAATTCACTTGAAGTATTTGCAGAAGGCTTGAATGAAGTTTCATCTGTGATAAGTTGCAACGTCCTTTTTGCAAATTTGAAAGAGTTTGATGAGTTCTTTTTTGATGATGATGCAGTTTTAGAATTATAAAGGAGGTGGATTTTGATATGTTATTAGAAGCAACGATTATAGGTGGCAAATATATTCATGATATGATGAAAAGCGATAAGCTGGAACAGCAGGCAGTGGACAAAACGATTCGTTCTTTGGATAAGTTATCAAAAGCGCAGGCTGAAAGAAATGCGGCAAAGGAGCGTATGAATCAAGAAGTTATACGATTTGGAAATAGAAAAAGGGGAATTTTGTTTTCTTCCATGCAGCAATTTGTTGATTTATATAAAAGAATTATCAAAATTAATTTTTCAAAAAAAGAAGAGGCAGCAATTTTTAAGAATTTTTCTGTTATTGAGCAGAGTGAGATGGAGTTAAATGTTAAAATGGTTCAAAAAGATATTAAGACACCGGGACCTACTAAAAATGTTGTTGCTGGGTGTTTGGTAGGAGGTGTAGGTGGTCTAAGCGGCGGCATACTGAATTTAAGTTTGGGAGCGTCAAATATAGCTGCTATGGGAGCCGGTGCTTTTGTTGGTGCGGTTTCATCTTCTATTGTAGATGATTCAAAGAGAAAATTAGAGATGGCTAATATCGAGGCTAAACGAGCAAGAATGCTGGCAATCCAAAATAATAGTATAGAGCTTGCTTATGATGCGATAACACAAAGAGTAACAAGGATGACAGATGTTTTAACAAAACTTAATGTCATGTTCGTTAAAAGTATACATAATACAGAAAAAATAATTGATAAAAATGGTGTGGACAAAAGAAATTATTCAAAAGCAGACAGAGAACAATTGGCTACTTGCATTGATTTAGTTGTTACGATAAAAAAATTTATAGACGCACCAATTGTTGATGAGGAAGGAAAAGTCACAAAAAAATCAGAGAAAGTTTTGATGCTTGGAAATACTTGCATCAATCAAGTAAATGAAACATTAAATCAAATTTAAGAAAAGGATAAGGTGATTAAGATGAAAAAGAAACTAACAGTAACAGGTAAATGTATTGCATGTGGTTTATGCATTGGATGTGAGTATTTATCTGAAAATATGGATGGTACAATGGAGATTAAAGGAGGCGGTATTGTAGACGAAAAAGATGAAGGAGAGGTAAATAAAATCATTGAATTATGCCCGGAAAAAATACTTGTTTTACAATCTGTCAAATCAAAAACTAAGACACAAATCGAAGATGATATAAAGAAAATAGTTGATGGTTTTAAATTAGAAGTTCCAGATAAAAAGATATTTGCATTTGATCCTCAAAAAGCATATATTGGGCTTCAGGCTGGTATTCCAGGAGAGGGACGATGGATTTATTCCAGTGAAAGTAAGGCAAGAAGTGCTGCTAAATCGGAAATTGATAGATGTTGGTATTCAAAGAGAGATTCGGTAATAAAAAATGTTATAAATGATTATCGAAGTGAAAAATTAAGCCCTTACTATGATTATAAGGAAACTGATTCGAACTTTTATTTTAATGCAAATCAAAAGGCACAAAAAGTATTGGACAAAATATTGGAAAACATACAATTGTTAGACGATAGCATTAAAATTCCAAACTCTTTAGCAACAATTGATACAAGACCTGATAGAAAATCAGCTTGGTTAGATGGAATTGGCGAGTATTTGTTGTATGCGTCCGGTCCTATTATTGCAGAATTGGATGATCCGAGTCTATATGGTCTTAATTCCTATATTGATTATGTAGACATAGATGAAATGGAAACATATGAAACGGGACGTCGAGGAAAACTTAAGGAAGTTTATAAATATTGTTATATGGGTGCATATCAAGCGCGTGACGAAATGGAAAGCGATTTGCGGTCAGCACTCAAATGGGGATTTGATGAAAAGGTAATTGAACGTGCATATGAATCAATTAAAGGACTTGTTAGAGAATATGAATCAAGATTGAAACAAGATTTGCAGAATAAGGTAAGAGAGTTGAAACAGTTGATAAATTAGTTGCAATTTATTGAAAATATTTTTTCCTGCGTCATAAAACTTATGACGCAGTTTTTATATACTTGACATAAACGCACATGTGTTATATAATGCCAACTATGATGATAATTCTCCTGTCTGCCAGTGGAGGGAGACGATAGGATGGAGAACACGCAAAAGAACATTGAGAAAAATTTACAGTCATCCAAAAAGCATTCTTACAATTTACATAGTCCCGGCGTACGCACTTACAAAGACAGCGTATTTTGCCGAATATTTAACGAGAAAAAAGAATTATTGAGTTTATACAATGCTCTGAACATGTCTCATTACGAGAATCCAGATGATTTAGAAATTATTACTTTAGACAATGCTTTATTTCTTCAGATGAAAAATGACGTAGCTTTTCTTATTAACACCAACGAAATGTGTTTAATTGAACACAGCAGCACCGTCTGCTTGAATTATCCACTACGGAGCCTTTTGTACCTAGCCAGAGAATATGAAGTAATTCTCGAACAGCGAAATGAAAACATCTTAAAATATGGATTGGTAAAAATCCCAACACCTGCCTGTATTGTTTTATACAATGGTATCGAAAAACGTCCGGAAGTTGAAATTTTAAAGCTCTCTGACGCTTTTGAAAATCAAGAAGTTGAGCCGTGTCTTGAACTTTTTGTAAAAGTATTGAACATCAACAATGGTATGAACGAAAATGTATTAAATGGTTGCAAAACGCTAAAAGATTATGTTATACTAATCTCAAAAATACGGGAAAATTATAACGAAATCGGAGACTTGGCAAAGGCAATACACAAAGCAGTTGACTATTGTATTGACGCAGACCATTTGCGCTCGTTTCTGATTCGAAACCGAGCGGAGGTAGAGCCTATGTTGTTATCAGAGGGTACGGTGGAAGAATACGTGGATAGTATGAACGAAGTCAAGGAACAGGAAATTGAGCGGCTAAAAAAGGTAGTTCAGGAAAAGGATGAGGCATTATCACAAAGAGATAGTGAAATCGCTCGATTAAAAGCCTTACTTGCATCAAAGGAAAATAACTAATTAGCACAGCAGGAGAAGTTATCATCTAGAGCGGGCGCAGGAAGCGCCCGCTCAAACTAATATGTAAGCAAGAAATTCCAACACCGATTGAAACTATATTTGCAGTTTCCTATAATTTTATCCAATTCCTTTTTGTGCTTCACAAAAAATGCACTTTGTTTTTCTCGTCCCAGCGTCTGCCAGTCACCATCCTTACAAATTAAATCCTGCGTAGAACCCAAGTAATCCGGAATTGGTTTCGTATCTGAAAAATAGCAGTTATTATACCACTCCGGGTCCTTCCATTGCCGATATAGAGTTATTCCGTCCAAACGAACAATCTCTTTATCCTTAATTTTTTTCCACTTCTTTTCCATGTCTTTTTCTTTAACATAATGTGTAGCAACCAGATAATCCGGCATTTCCGATGCCAACAAATCAACTGTATCCGGCACCCTTTCCTCCAGATAGCCAAACAGGTATCCATTTCGGTAAGTAACTTGTGAGTAAGGCACTTCATATTCTGCCTTCTTTTTGAGCGAATAATCGTATTTCAGCAAATAATACTTTAATGCTCTTCTTTCAATAAGTACATAAAGATACTTTTCGCTGGCTGTTATCATCCATGGGTCTTCAGAAAGCCCTGTTTCTCGAAGCGGTTCATTTTTTTCATTTCCCACAACGAGTTTAACCCCATCATAAGTATCACCAATCCATGCAGTCCCATGAGGTGTCTTAATGTAGTTTCTCCCATACTCAATTCCGTATTCTATTGGTGGCTTTAATAAATCACAGCCGGCAAGCAGCATCACCAAAAGCAAACACACACATGCAATATGTATCTTTCGTTCCTTGAAAATGTTCTTCACAAATTAACCTCCTGCTCTAAATACTTTCATCCGCAAACACCTGCCGGACTTACACTACAAAAAGGCAAGCTGACCAAAGCCAACCTGCCTTTCTGGTTTTACGCTTTTAACACATTATAATATTCGCCAAGAATTACTTCCTCTAACACCGCTCTCATACCACTATGAATCGGATGTGCAACATCACGGTATTCACCATTTGGCATTTTCTTGTTCGGCATTGCAACAAATAAGCCCCGCTCTCCTTCAATTACCTTAATATCATGAATGGCAAATGCCTCATCCAAAGTAATCGAAGCAACCGCTTTCATTTTCGCATTCCCGTCCACAATCCGGACGCGAACATCTGTTATCTGCATCGTATCCTCCCTTCATCTGTACGCTACATTACATAACGCTCATTCTTCTCCTGAATGATTTTAACGTCATCCAGACTTCCGACATAGTTGGAATTTGCCCGAATGGTTCCATGACTCTCTACGATGCAATTTTCAATATAAGTGTTATCCCCAATGTAGACTTCATTTAAAATTATCGAGTTTCGTATTGTACAATTGTTGCCTATATAAACTTCCTTAAACAAAACGGAATCTTCAACCTCACCATTGATGATACAACCACTTGACACAAGGCTGTTCTTAACTTTTGCGCCAACATTGTATTTAGCCGGAGGTAAATCCTCAATTCTTGATGCAATCTGTGGGTATTCATTAAAGAAATACTCTCTTGTTTTGCGGTCTAAGAAATCCATATTTGTCTTAAAATAGGAATCAACCGTTGTTACATTGCTCCAATAGGAGTCCAACGGATAGGCATAAAATTTCTTGATTCCTTTGTAACGGATAAAAATATCCTTTACCAAATCGAATCCATCTTCCGCCCCTGCACGCTCAATCATCTCAATCAACTGTCTGCGGCGGATTACATAGATTCCGGTAGAAACCAGCGTTTTCGAAGTCACAAGCGGCTTCTCTTCAAACTCGGTCACCCTGCCTTCGATGTCAACCGATACGACACCAAACCGGCTCGGGTCATCTACCGTTCCCAAGTCCTTCGTCACGATGGTAACATCAGCATTTTTCTCAATGTGATATTCCAAAAGTTTATTCATATCCATCTTGTATACACAGTCACCGGATGCAATAATTACATACGGCTCATGACTTGATTTCAAGAAATCAATGTTTTGCGCAATGGCATCTGCGGTTCCGCGGTACCAATAACTATTGTCATGTGTCTGTGTCGGTGTGAATACAAACAAACCGCCTTTTTTACGTCCAAAGTCCCACCATTTTGATGAGTTCAAATGCTGTGTCAACGACTTTGAATTGTACTGCGTAATGACACCAACTTTGTTAATCCGGGAACTGGACATGCTGCTAAGTACAAAATCAATGCTGCGGTATCCACCGGCAATCGGCAGTGCTGCTGTTGCACGATTTTTTGTCAGTTCTTTCATGCGGGTACTGGACCCACCTGCTAAAATCAATCCTATTGCTCTCATTACATGTCACCTGCCTTTATCAAAGTTTCGCCACCTGCTAAGGTGTTATCCGGGTAATCGTCAATGGTTGTCTTACCCGCTATGGCAGTGTTTTTACCGATGGTAACGCCATCCGGAATCACGGTTTTTTCGCCAACCGTAACCAGGTTAAAGGCATAGACATCCGGCTTTAGTTTGTTTGGAATGTCATCTTCGCCCGCACCGAGCACGCAATTTTCTCCAATTATCGAACCCTCTGCAATAATTGCACGGTCAAGAACGGTATTTTTACCAATTCTCGCAGAATTCATAATAATCGAATCACGCACTACAGCGCCTTCCTCAATAACAACATCCGAACCAATCACAGAGCTATGGACTTCTCCGTAAATCTCACAGCCGTCACCCATAATGGCTTTGTCAATCACAGCATCTCCTGCAATATACTGTGGACGAATCCATTCGTTACTTGTGTAAATCTTCCAAAACTCTTCGTACAGGTTAAATACCGGAATCAAGTCAATCAATTCCATATTTGATTCCCAGTACGAACCAAGCGTACCAACATCCTTCCAGTATCCATTGTACTCAAAGGCAAAAATGCGGTCGCCCCTTTCGTGGCAGTAAGGTAAAATATGTTTACCAAAGTCACAGCCCTTCTGGTCTTTCAACTGAATCAGGGCTTCTTTTAACACCGGCCATGAGAATATGTAAATACCCATAGATGCCAGATTACTGCGTGGATGCTCCGGTTTTTCCTCAAATTCCAAAATACGATGGGTATCATCTGTAATACAGACACCAAACCGGCTTGCCTCTTCAATCGGCACCGGTATCGTCGCCATCGTAATGTCCGCGTGATTTGCCTTATGGAAATCAAGCATTACCTGATAATCCATCTTGTAAATATGGTCACCACCAAGAATTAATACATAATCCGGGTTGTAATACTCCATATAATTCAAGTTCTGGTAAATCGCATTTGCGGTTCCGGTGTACCACTCGCTGCTTGTGCTTCTCTCATACGGCGGCAGGATTGACACGCCCCCAATATTGCGGTCAAGGTCCCATGGAATTCCAATGCCGATATGAGTATTCAGCTTCAACGGCTGATACTGTGTCAGCACTCCAACGGTATCGACTTCCGAGTTGATACAATTACTCAACGGAAAATCAATGATTCGATACTTTCCCCCAAAAGCAACAGCAGGTTTTGCTACATTTGCAGTCAAGACCCCCAGTCTTGACCCTTGCCCCCCAGCAAGTAACATGGCTATCATTTCTTTTTTGATCATGTTATCACCCCTGTTGTTAATATTGTAAAATAAGTATACCACATTGTTTAAGTTTTGTGAATATTTTTCACAAAATATTTTCTTATGATTCTTAACTTTTGTACATTTTGCACAAATACCGTATGAAAATCTTAAGCATATTCACCTTTTTCCTTGTATTTTCTCCCCTGTCTATATATAATGAATCTGAGGAATCATAATTTTGTTTCCAAATAATAGAAGGAAGGGTGTCATTTATGTACGAAATCGACTTTACACATCCGGGAAAGATTCATTTTATTGGAATTGGCGGCATTAGTATGAGCGGGTTCGCCGAGCTGCTTCATTCCATGGGCTTTACCATTACCGGTTCCGACTGGCATGAAAGCAAAATCACAAAACATTTGGAATCTCTCGGCATACAAGTAGTATATGGACAAAAAGAAGAGAATATTACAAAAGATATCGATTTGGTTGTCTATACCGCAGCAGTTAAAAAGACCAATCCGGAATACCAGGCAGCTGAAAAATTAAATCTTCCGCTGATGGAACGTGCGGTTATGGTTGGGCAGGTAATGAAAAATTATTCTTCTGCCATTGCCATCGCAGGAACACACGGAAAGACAACAACCACTTCAATTGCCTCCCATATTTTTTTGGCAGCAGATCTCGATCCGACAATTTCCGTCGGCGGTATCTTGGAAGCAATCGGCGGCAACATCCGCATTGGCCACTCCAAGCATTTCATTACAGAGGCCTGCGAATATACCAATAGTTTTCTTCACTTCTTCCCTACTGTGGGAATGATACTTAATATAGAAGAAGACCATATGGACTTTTTCCATGACCTTTCTGATATCCGTAACTCTTTCCATTTGTTTGCGAAACGGATTCCGGAGCATGGCACGTTAATTATCAATGCAGATATTGAAAATTATGAGGAAATCACAGAGGGACTTTCCTGCCGCGTTATCACATACGGATTAGAAAATAAGGACGCTGATTTTACAGCTGAAAACATTACTTACAATGACCTTGGATGCGGCACCTTTGACGCTGTCGTACAGGGAGAAGTAAAAGGGCATTTCCATCTGTCCGTAGTCGGCAGACACAATGTTTCCAATACCCTTGCCTGCTTAGCATTAGCTTCTCTCTACGGCATCGATGACAGCACCGTCCAGAAAGCATTAACTACGTTCCACGGTGCAGACCGCCGCTTTGAATACAAAGGTGAGAAAAACGGATTTACCATCATTGATGACTATGCTCATCACCCGACCGAAATCCGCGCAACACTCACAGCAGCGAAAAACTATCCGCACAAAACGTTATGGTGTGCCTTTCAGCCGCACACCTACACACGTACCCGCGCCTTTTTAAAAGATTTCGCCTCTGCTCTTTCTCTGGCAGATAAAGTAATCTTAGCAGACATTTATGCGGCGCGCGAAAAAGACCCGGGAGATATTTCTTCTGCTGACCTTGCAAGAGAATTGGAAAAACTCGGAAAGGAAGTTCACTATTTACGCAGTTTTGATGAAATCGAAAAATTTATTTTAAAAAATTTAGTCAACGGCGACCTGTTGATAACTATGGGTGCCGGAAACATAGTAGAAATTGGTGAAAATCTTCTGAATAACTAAGTTATGAACGTTATCCACAACCTTATCAACATTCAGTCGAAAGATACGGTTGTGGATATTTTTTTGTTCAAAAAAAAATGTGAATAAATTGCATTTTTTACTTGACAAGCTCAACCAACGTAATTTCGGCGCTTTGCGACATTCTTTCTACCAGAATAGTCTGTCTATGATTTTGTTATGAACATTATGCACATTATCAACAGATAAATTCTACATGAAATGCATGCACATTTGCAATTTGCAACTGTTTTTTCTTTGTGATATACTCATCCTTGCTGACAGGTAAAAAATACCTGATGGAGAAAGGAAATGAGTTTTATCATGGGATTTACGATTTCCACAACATCGAATTGCGGACTCACTTTGATTTCCAATTCATTTATTCAAAATCATATGCCATCTGCAAATGGCAATTTCGTGAAAATATATTTGTATCTGGTTATGCTCTGCCAGCATGCCGACACCGCAGGTAATTCATCCATTGATGCTCTTGCCGATTGTTTCGAATGCACCGAAAGTGACATTTTGCGTGCACTGCGTTACTGGCAGAAAGAAGGACTTCTTTCTTTCACAGAGCAAAATGGCGAGATTACTTCGATTGTTCTTTCTACTGACGCCACAGACACTGCATCAGCGGTTACGGTAGAAAGAGAACCCGCTATTGATTCTTCACCGGTGATGGAAGAACCTGTTGTACTGGATGGGGTTTCCATCCCGAAGCGCCAGGAATATACGCCTTTACAGGCGGAGGCACTGATGAAAGATATCGAAATCAGCGAGGCGATTTCGCAGGCAGAAAAGATACTTGGCACAACCCTTTCCACCACACATCTGCAAATGATTTTATATTTTATGTGTGACATCGGATTTTCGCAGGAGATGATTGCTACCCTGTACCGCACGGCACACAGCCGTGGAAAGACTTCACCAAAGTATATGGAAGCGATTGGTCTTACGTGGGCGAAAAAGGGGATTACGACGCCAGAGGAAGCAAAGGATGAATCTTCTGCTTTTTCAGGTCTTTATCATGTCGTAAGCAAGGCACTTGGTCTAAACCGCTCCCTTGCTCCGGCAGAACGTGAAATCATTGATACATGGAGTGATTACGGCTTCTCGGATGAAATTATTGAGCAGGCATGTAAGCGTACGGTTTTGCAGACCGGTGGCACAAATTTAAATTACATAACAAGTATATTAAAGGACTGGCACAAGAAAGGTGTCCTCACCCTTGCGGACATAGAAAAATGCGACAAGTCATTTCAGCAGAAGAAAAAAACCGGAGAGCAGAAAAACTCTGCCACACAGCAAAAAAGAAACCAATTCCAGAGTTTTCCTCAAAGAGAGTATTCCAAAGAGGATTACAGTTCACTGGAAAAACAGTTACTGCGCAATGTGCAGGCATAAAACAAACGAAAGGATTCATTTATTATGCTTTTGACCAACAGTCAGTACGAGCATCTGATGTCCCATTACTATCATCAGCAGCTCAAGGACAATTTCATCCTGAAAAAGCGCATGAAGGAAGTCTATGATGCGATTCCCCAAATGAACGAATTGGAAAACCGGGTTCGTACACTTTCGGTGCAGCACGCTGCCTCTCGTTTGAAAGGACAAACCGATTCGATTGACCTAGATGCCGAGATTGATAAAATCACAAAACAAAAAGAAGCCCTGCTTTTGCAGCACGGTTACCCGGCGGACTACCTGAAACCGGTCTACGAGTGCGCTGACTGTAAGGATACCGGCTATATTGACGGCAGGAAATGCCATTGTTTTGAAAAACTGATTGTTCAGTATTTGTACTCACAGTCAAATTTGAAAGACGTTTTGGAACATGAGAATTTTTCTCATTTTAATTTGGATTTTTACCCGGATGACTACACCGAAGAGGCAACCGGCGAAACACCGCGTGACAATATGCGACATGTCTTAGAAACCGTGAAATCCTATTTATCCGGTTTTTCGGACACACCGGGAAATCTTCTGTTATACGGCAACACCGGTGTCGGTAAAACTTTTTTAACAAACTGTATTGCAAAAGAGCTTTTAGACAAGTCTCATACCGTTGTGTACTTGACTTCTCTAAAACTATTTGATATTTTAGAATCGTGCAAATTTGACCGGGACTTATCACAGACCCGGAAAAATGCTTCGCTTTCTTATTTATTAAGCAGCGATTTACTGATTATCGATGATTTGGGAACAGAATTAAACAATAGTTTTACTTCCTCTCAGCTTTACCACTGCATCGATACACGATTAACAAACCACCGTTCCACGATTATTTCAACAAACTTGTCGTTTGATGATTTACGGGAGCGCTACAGCGAGCGAATTTTCTCCCGGATTACAAGTAATTATACATTATTAAAAATCACCGGCGATGACATTCGTTTGAAAAAGGCAATTATGCAACATTAAGTATGTTTTTCTTTCTGTTGCTGCAAACTATAAACCTACAACACAATATTTACACGGAGGACTTTAATCATGAGTCAAAAAGATTTGTCGAAAACAATCCCTTATGGAGACCTTGGTATTATTCCATTGGAGAGCAGCAAAGCAATCGGAAAAAAAGTGGATGATTACATTGTTGGCTGGAGAAATGAAGCCGATGTAGATTCTTCCATTCATTTTACCAATTACAAAAGGGATTCTTACATCATCGATGCCGTATGCCCACGTTTTGGGTCCGGTGAAGCAAAGGGTATCTTAAATGAATCCGTCCGCGGAAAAGATGTATACCTTCTTGTTGATGTATGTAACCACAGTTTAGCTTACACAGTATGTGGACAGGTTAATCATATGTCACCGGATGACCATTTTCAGGATTTGAAACGTATGATTGCCGCAATCAGCGGAAAAGCAAGACGAATCACTGTTATTATGCCTTTCCTGTATGAAAGCAGACAACATAAACGCAGTTCCCGCGAATCGTTAGACTGCGCTTTGGCACTTCAGGAACTGACCGCTATAGGCGTTGACAATATTATCACTTTTGACGCACATGACCCTCGCGTACAGAATGCAATTCCATTGAAGAGTTTTGAAACTGTACAGCCAACATATCAGTTTATTAAAGCCCTTTTGAAAAATGTACCGGACATTCATATGAAACCGGAAAACATGATGATTATCAGCCCGGATGAAGGTGCTATGGGACGTGCGATTTACTTTGGTAACGTAGCCGGTGTTGATGTAGGAACCTTCTACAAACGCCGTGATTACACAAAAATTGTTGAAGGACGTAACCCGATTATTGCACATGAATTCCTCGGTGCTGATGTTTCCGGCAAGGACGTTGTTGTGATTGACGATATGATTTCCTCCGGTGAAAGTATGATTGACGTTGCAACTGAATTGAAGCGCCGCAATGCAAACCGTATTTTCGTTGCTTCTACTTTTGGTCTGTTCACAAACGGTCTGGAGAAGTTTGATGAAGCTTATAAGAGCGGCTTGATTTACCGTGTCATGACGACAAACTTAGTATATCAGCCGGAAGAACTGTTACAGCGTGAGTATTACATCAATGTTGATATGAGCAAGTACATTGCTCTCCTTATCGATACTTTAAATCATGATTCCTCAATTGCGGAATACTTAAATCCAACCGAGCGTATCGAGCGCATCCTGAAGAAATATCATCAGGAACACTAATCGAAACGTGTGTCGCAAGGCGCACCTATTAAAAAGCCTGTCAAGCATTTTGCCTGACAGGCTTTTTTTAGCTCTTATTTTTTATTCTGCACCCTCTGCTGCCGGGTCTGCTGCCGGGTCTGCCGGTGGCTCTGTCGCAGCCGGTTCCGCTGTTGCCGGAACTTGTGTCGCCGGTACCTGCGTGGCCGGTGGTTCCGTAACCTGTGTATCCGTTCCATCATCCGGATCCACATCAACGTCATTATCATTCGAATCTGCCGGGTCCGTATCTACACTTCCACCACTTCCGGTATCTTCCTGTGGAGTCGTATAACCACTACTGCTGCCACCACCGGAACTTCCCGATGATAACTCACCCAAATCAAATTCTTTTACATCCAAGTCTTTATGAATCTCATTCATGTACTCATGCCAGATTCGTCCCGGATAGGTGGAACCATACAAGTCAGCAACCGTTTTCGGGGAATCATAGCCAACCCAGACTGCCGTTGTATAATATGGTGTAAAACCACAGAACCAACCGTCTTTTTTATCATTGGTTGTTCCGGTCTTGCCGGCACTTGGCTGTCCATTATCAAGGCCAAGACCACGTGCCGTACCACGTTTGATTACACCGGTCAGGATATCAACCATCGCACGTGCTGAATCCTTCTTGTAAACACTCTTTTGCTCGACTTTATCGGAAACAATTTCATTTCCATCGGAATCCAAAATTTTCACAATACACGTTGGTTCCCGGTACTTTCCGTCATTTTCCAGTGTTGCATAACCGGATGCCATCTCTAACGTACTGGTACCGTATGTCAATCCGCCAAGGGATGCCGACAAGTAGTAATCCGACTTCACGATTTTGGAATAATTCATATCCAATAAATACTGCAAGCCAACTTCCGGTTTTAACTTCTCAAACAGCTGCCATGCAACCGTATTCAAGGACTGCTCCACCGCAAAACGAAGCGAAACATAACCGTAGTAACGTCCACTGCTGTTTGACGGACCGCCCTTAAACTTATAATCATGTACGGTCGTGCTTGCCGTTGAACCACGCTCCAAAGTCGGTGTATAAACAATCAACGGCTTAATTGAACTACCCGGCTGCCGGTAAGACTGGTACGCACGGTTTAAGGAAAGTCCTTCCGTCTCCTGGCTTCGTCCGCCCACCAGCGCAACAACACGTCCGGTCTTATTATCGATACATACTGCCGAGCCCTGCATTTTGTAGGTTCCGTTTGTCTCTTTATCCTTAAATCCGGACAAATTATGATTGACTGCTTTTTGCAGTTTTTTCTGTTTCTTCAAATCAAAGGATGTATAAATTTTATATCCTTTATTTAAAAGCATCTGCTGAGCAGTCGAGTACGCATCATCATACTCCGTCTCATAGGTCTCTCTTTCTTCCTTATCTGCAAATGAATTTTTAAACTCAAATCCATTCTTTTTCATCAACTCGCGAATCGCACAGTAAGAAACAAACGTCTGGATGTAATCTCGTTTCTGCACTTCCTGAATGTTCAGTTTAATTTCTTCCTGATACGCCTCATCGTAATCCACCTTCGTAATCACGCCATCATCTAACATCTGATCTAAAATACGATTTTTACGTTTGACCGTGTTATCGAAATTTTTCAATGGATTATAAAGGGTTGGATTATTTGGAATAGAACACAAAAAGCATAACTGTCCAAGTGACAATTCCTGACAACCCTTTCCGAAATATCCGCGTGCCGCCGCCTCAATTCCATAGTAACCATTTGCATAATAAATGGTATTTAAGTAAAATTCCAGAATCTGGCTTTTGGTATACTTCTTTTCCAGCTCAAGCGCAATAAAAATTTCCTTTATTTTTCGCTCATACGTCTTCTCCGTCGAGAGGAAAACACCGCGCGCTAACTGCTGGGTAATTGTCGATGCTCCCTGTGTTTTCTCACCGTTGTTCTTAATCAATGCAAAAACCGCACGCATAATACCTTTGGCATCAATTCCGTTATGTGAGTAAAACTTTTTGTCTTCGGTAACAATTGCTGCATCCTTTACCGCCTTTGGTATTTTGTCCAAGGTAAGGTAATAGGAGTCTTTTTCTCCCTTTAATTTCGCTATCTCTTTGCCCTTATTGTTATACACAATTGATGTCTCGGATGAACGGAATGTATCTATGGACGACTCTTTCACAAGCGCAACCGCGTCATCCTGCATTGCGAAGATATCTTTTCCATATTTGAAATAAAAGATAATTCCGCCGACTAATATTGTGAGCAGAAACAAAAGTAATACAATTTTAAACCCAAACCAAAACTTAGGATGTTTCCGCTGTTTTTTGTTTTTTCTAGCCATCTTTACCTCCATTTCTCCCGCTTTATACTACGTGGACGCTTTGACTTATGTATCATCATACCACATTTAGCGTATCTTGGAAAGAATTTCTTTATGCACAGCCCCTGCACGGTGTTCCCATGTATGCGACTTCTCAGCCGTCTCATACGCCGCTTTCTGCATGTGCTCCCATTTCTTTCGATTTTCTAAAATTCCCTGCACCATATCCGGCAGGCATTCAAGTGCATCCAGTTCATAAAAGAAAATATCCTCTCCATCCCGTAAATTTTCTGTCAAATACCGGCTCCAGTCGGTAAAACATACAGCGCCGTTTAACATCGAATTAAATACGCGGTCATGTGCGCCATCCTTAAACCACGGCATTACATTCAAAGAAACTTTCGCCTTGCTTAACGCCTGCAGACACGCCAGTGAATCAACGCCACCCTCTTTTATCAGATTTTCCGGATGTTCACAGGGAAGAAATTCCCATCCAGCTCCAAAACAATGCACGGAAACACCGGCATCCACAAGCGTCTGCACCACTTTTCCACGAAAATAATTGCGCACATACAAATCGATCATAATCATATTTGGCATCATTTCTTTTACACCGTCTTCGGTAATATCCTCAACCTCGGAAAGCAGATGCTCACGAATTCCGATATCCATCCCCAGATGCGGATGTTTCTTAAAATCCTCAATAATTCCGTAATAAAAATCGGCATACTCTTTGCCATGTCTCTCAATCGTCGGTTCAAATTTAGAAAGCGGCGTGTAATTTCCGGTAAATACAACGTCATATGGGCGTTCTTCCCACTTAGGCAGCGTATCTTCTTCCCACAAAGACGTTCCCGCCAGCGGTAAAAACGGACCCCGCTTAATTTCCGGAAAATAATACTGCAAATAAGCTTCATGCTCTCTGTCAATCGAAATCTGGCAGTAGTCTTTTGGCAAAAATGGCAGAAATTTATGATAGTAAAACGGATGGTCAACCACAATATTGATAACCGGTATTTTTCTGTCATCAAACAAATGAATTCCCTTGCAGTCAATAAAATATCCCTCACCACAGCAGCCGTCAAAATTAAACGTCACTGCCGCTGTTGCCTCCGGTTTGGCAAACAAAAGCAATTCGGCAAGACTATCATACGATTTACACTGGTCAAAGTAAAACACTTCATATCCCAATTTACTAAAAGTCTTCCCAAGCTGCTCACTAAAAAAACTTAATGTTTCAATTCCCTTGGTAAATAAAATAATTCGTTCGATTTTCATACTGCCTCCGCTATTGATTAAATATGATCAAATGCCTTCTGTCACAAAGAGGGTATTCCGATTTTACAATCAAAATACCCTCTTTCTTATCTTGTTTATTTTACCTTACGGCAAATGAATTTCTGAATATTCTTTCGGTGGCAGTGCAGTTGTTGAATCCTTAACAAACTTGCGCACAGCCTGCGCCGCTTTCGGTATCGCAATATTCGTACCAACACCGGCAACACAGCCACCCGGACAGCCCATACCTTCAATCAGACAGCCATCCTTTTTACCGGCCTTCGCCATAAGAAGCATTTTCTGACAGTCGGATAATCCTTCCGCATGCTCAATATAAACTTCCGTTCCCGGATAATATTCGTTAATGCAGTTTTCAATGGCATTTGCAACACCACCGGCAACGGCGTAACCACGTCCGGTTCCTGTTGCATCATGAATTGGCTCCTCTGCATCATAGGTTTCCATATCAATTCCTTTGGCAGTGAAAATCGCATCCAATTCTTCAAAGGTAATTACAAAATCCACATCACTTCGTACCGAACGGCGGGAAGCTTCCAGTTTCTTTGCCGCACACGGTCCGACAAATACAATCTTAGCTTCCGGATGACGCTGTTTAATTGTACGTGCAGTAGCCACCATCGGTGTCAGAGCACTTGAAACAGTCTCTACCATATCCGGCAGTGTTTTCTTTGCCAACATCGACCAAGCCGGACAACAGGAAGTCAGCAAAAATGGAAGTTTTCCTGTTTTTACTTCATTTACATAATGTCTTGCTTCCGTAATCGCTCCGATATCTGCACCAAGTGCAACTTCGAACACTTCCGCAAAACCAATCTCTTTCAACGCTGCTTTGATTTTCCAAAGACGGACATCGTCACCAAACTGTCCGATAACCGCCGGAGCCAATTCGGCAATAACCGGTCCCTGCTTCATTGCCTGAATCAACTGGAAAATCTGGGATTTATCTGCAATCGCTCCAAATGGACATGCAGCCATGCATTGTCCGCATTTTACGCATTTTTCATCATCAATCTGGGCACGTCCGCGCTCATCACTGGAAATGGCTTTCACACCACATGCAGCTGCACATGGACGAACCTTCTTCGCAATTGCATCATAAGGACAGATTGCCTTACATTTTCCACATTTAATACATTTATCTTTATCAATATGAGATTTTCCGTCTACAATGCTGATAGCACCTTTCGGGCAAACCTCTACACAAGGATGTGCCACACAGCCACGGCACTGATTGGATACTTCATATACGTTATCCTCACACATATCACAAGCCGACGGAATTACCTGCATCAAAGGCGGCTCATAATATTTTTCTGCCACATTACTCTCATCCAATCCACTTGTAACGTGAACCGGTTCGTCATCCGGTCTTAATGAAAGTCCCATCGCAAGACGCACACGCTCCGAGCAGATAGCACGCTCACGGTAAATACTCTCACGGTATAAAGGCGCATCTCCCGGCGTAATTTTATATGGGATTGCCTCGATATCATCATTTATGTTCTGTGAATCAAAAGCGACTTTTGCAACTTCTGTAAACACTTTCTGTCTCAGTGTCTTAATCGGGGTTTCTATTCCTCTCATTCTTGTCCTCCTTGGCATAATTGATACAAATTCTCATAATCAATGGTAGAATATCATAGTTTCCAAATATTTTCAAGATACTTCCGATACTTCTCTTGTTCTTCTTTTGGTTCCACGATTGAAACACCCTTTCCAATCCCCGCAAGCCAACCATAAAACTGCTTGCTGACACTGATTTCTACGAATGTCCGAAACTGTGTCTCGGACTCTTTTAAAACAGGAATTTCCTTTCCAAAACGGTCAATTGCAACGCCAATCAGCGAATTATCAAAAACAAGCTGAAGCCTTTTTTTCTCCCCGGCAAACATTCCAAACGTTTTTTTTGAAAAATCCGTGACATCCAGTTTTTGATATGCTGTTTCCCCTTCTCTTTTTCCCTCTTCTCTCTTTAACTGTCGAAGTTTATCTACACGGAAATATTTAATCATCTCTGCTTTGTGGTCATACGCCAGCAGATAATAATTTTCGTCTTCCCACATAAGCATCCATGGAGAAACAAGATAGCGTTCGCCACCGTGCCTCGGCACAAGTTCCTTGTTCTGATTCCATTCGCAGTAAACAAAAGTAACCGGTTGATTTTCGTGCATTGCCTGATGAATGTCATCAATCAGATAAAGGGAAGACAAATTTTCTGTTTTCACACGGTCATTGACACAAACTTGACGCTGTAACCGATTTGCCTCATGGCGGCTCGTGAAATGTTCCAACTTCTCAATCAAATTTCTGCTTTGTTTTTGCGTAATAAATTTGGACGCCTGCACAGCATCAACTAAAAGTTTTAACTCCGCCAATTCAAACTCACGGCTTCCCAGATAGTAACCCGCCGGGTTTTTCTGACATACAACATCGTACCCGAGTATCTGCAAAGCTTCCATGTCCGAATAAACACTTTTTCTTTCCGCATGAATACCATTCTGCTTTAAATACGAGATGATTTGCGGCATCGTTACCGGATGTTTTTCGTCACTCTCACTTCGCAGCAGTTCCAAAATATAAAATAATTTGTATTTCTGGTTTGGTGCTTTCGGCATCAGGATTCCTCCTCCCTTGACTCCATTACGATCTGGTCTCGCCCATGCTCTTTTCCATAATAAAGAAGTTCGTCCGCACGGTTAATCGCTTCTTCCATTTTCTCTTCATCACAGTAGGTTACAATACCAATCGTCAGAGAAATTGAGAATTCCATACCGTTATGTGAAAACTTTTTCGATTTCACATCATCCAAAAATCCCTGCAAAACTTTTCTCGTCTCATTTACTGTTCCATCAAAACCAATCAAAAATTCTTCGCCACCCCAGCGTGCGGAAAAACCATCTTCACCAACTGCTTTCCGTAGTGCTCCGGCAACATATTTTAGAACTTCGTCACCTTTTTCATGACCATAACTGTCATTGACACTCTTAAAAAAATCGATATCCGCAATCGCAAGTGAAAAACAATCGTTTTCTCTACGGTAATCCATCTGAATCTGCGCCGCACGCCGGTTCAGAAGTTTTGTCAATGGGTCACGTGACACCATTTCTTCCAATGAATCACTGACCGCCACTGCATATTCGCCCATTTGCGCCAGTTCGTCGCCTCTCTTTAAAACATTTTCCGGCATTTCATGATGAAATTCTCCATGCGCCACTCTGCCAAGAAATCTCTTAATTGCCTGAATCGCCTCCACCATTTTCTGTGCCGACAGATTACAGATAAATCCGGCAAGAATTATGATAAACAGGCAGATAATCACATTCCCCTGCGTCATAAATCTCATGGAAGTATTCACAGACTCCGCCGACTCTCCGGCAAAACTAACACCTACAACTTCATTCTCATCATTGCGAATTGGCACATAGTAGCCAAAGTATCTGACTCCCATAACGTCAACATTCTGGGAAAAATATTCTTCCCCGTCTTCAATCACTTGTGAAGCAACTTCTTTATCTAAGTGAGAGCCAACCAAACGATTTCCTTTTTTATCAACCAGTGTTGTAAGACATCTCTCATCACCAACAAATACAGTAACATCCGCACCGGTATCATTTTTAATATCGTCTAAAACGCGGTAATCCGATGTAATTTCTGTTTCCCCCTTATAAACCCTATCGTCTTTCTGTGAAAAATCTCCCGCATCCAACACATTATAAATACTAATCAGATTATGAGCGATACCGGACAAACTCTTTTCAATCTCAAATACCATACCTTCATGAACCGAATTCTGACTGTAAAATGTCATGACAACTCCTAAAATTGCAATCGGAATTACTGACATTCGCATGATGGTAAAAATTAGACTTTTCCTTTTTTTTCGCGCCATATCCGACACCCCCTCATTTCCATTGTATACGTTTACTCTTCGTCCTCTTCCGGCAAAGCCATTTTCTGCTCTACCATAACTTTTTCATCCAAGCAGTTAAAAATTCCATCTACAATTGCTTCGTCCGGTTTCTTCGTTATTACACTAACAACCGGGACAACAATCAAACCAGCAAGCATTGCTAATGCTCCGGCGTTAATCGGTGATGCAATATAATTGATAAACATGTTAGAAACCGTAATTCCAACTCCGGCAATAAAACTTGCCCAGACAGCCGCTTTTGTCACGCGCTTCCAGTACAGTCCATACAAAAATGGTGCTAAAAACGCTCCTGCCAGAGCACCCCAGCTGATTCCCATAAGCTGTGCAATAAATGCCGGCGGATCAAGTGCAATCACAACGGAAATGATGATAAAGAACGCAAGCAGTATTCTCATCCAGATTAACTGCTTTTTCTCACTCATATCTTTTACAAACAATGGTTTGATAAAATCAAGTGTGAGTGTGGAACTTGACGTCAGCACAAGGCTCGACAAAGTCGACATGGATGCAGACAAAACAAGCACAATGACAATTCCAATCAGAATGTCAGGCAGGCTTGAAAGCATCGTCGGTATAATAGTATCATATGCCACACTGCCATCGGCTGCTTTTGTCACACCGGAAATCTGGCTGAATCCACCAAGGAAATAGCAGCCGCCGGAAACAACTACGGCAAACAACGTCGAAATAATAGTTCCTGTATGTACTGCTTTTTCATCTTTAATGGCATAAAATTTCTGAATCATCTGTGGAAGGCCCCACGTACCCAATGAAGTTAAAATCACAACCCCAAGCAGATTCAATGGGTCTGGTCCAAAGAAAGATGCATAAGCTCCCGGCATTACGTCACTTGGCACATGCGCAAGTTCCTTCACTGCAGCCAAAAATCCGCCATGACCGGAAAGCACTGCCGCAATGACTGCCACAATACCAAATAACATAATAATTCCCTGAATCAAGTCATTCAGTGCAGTCGCCATATAACCGCCCACAATAACATATACACCGGTCAGCACCGCCATCACGACTACACAGATGCGGAAGTCAATATCAAATGCCATACCAAACAAATAGGAAAGACCATTATACACCGATGCGGTATACGGAATGAGGAAAATAAAGGCAATCATCGACGCTGCAACGCGAAGCGATTTACTGCCATAACGTTTTCCAAAGAAATCCGGCATGGTCATGGATTTCAAATGCTTTGTCATAATTCTTGTACGTCGTCCCAATACAACCCATGCAAGCAGAGAACCAAGCACTGCATTGCCAATTCCAATCCAAGTGGAAGCAAGTCCGTATTTGTAACCGAACTGTCCTGCATATCCGACAAATACAACCGCTGAAAAATAAGACGTTCCATATGCAAATGCGGTCAGCCACGGACCAACCGAACGTCCTCCCAACACAAAACCATTCACATCTGTCGCATGCTTTCTGGAATAAAATCCAATCCCAAGCATCACGGCAAAAAATACCAGTAACAAAATCACCTTAATAACCATAATAAACTCTCTCCTTCGTGTGTTATCGTAACTACCCTATTACTCACTATTTTACCATAATTTCGGAGGGGTTTCCATAGTGAGTTTTTTGGGTTCCGTAATTGTGTAGAAAAGTTGTCTCCTCTTCCCCAAAAAGCAAAAAATAAAAAGAAATCCCCCGAAAAGCTATATTTGCAACGCAAATATCCTGCTTTTTAGGGGATTCTTTTTATTTTTCAGCTAACTGCAACCGAATCAACGATTTTCGCAAAGCCAAATCTGCTCGTGCCATGTTAATATTTTCATCCGCGCTTTTTAAGCGGCGCTCGGCTCTCGCCTTCGCCTCTGCCGCACGATTGATGTCAATTTCTTCCGGCCACTCGCAGGACTGGGCAAGAATTGTAACTTTATCCGGAGTAATTTCCATAAAGCCTTCCAGCACTGCTGCCTCTTTGAGCACGCCTCCCGGCTCGGTAATCGTCATTACACCCGGCGCAACAATCGTCGTAAGCGGAATGTGATCCGCATAGATTCCGATGTCACCTTCCGTCGTCGTAAGTTCCACCATCTCAGCATTTCCGGTATAGAAAATGCGCTCCGGCGAAATCACTTCAAGACGAAATGTTTTACGTTCTGCCATGTTGTAACCACTTCCTTTCCTATCCGCCCGAAATTACTGGCGGCTCTCTTTGTATCGTGCTACAACATCATCAATACTTCCGGCATTTAAGAAATAACCTTCCGGAATCTCATCATGTTTACCATCCAGAATTTCTTTGAAGCCCTGAATCGTATCGGACAACTGAACATACTTACCGGGAAGACCGGTAAACTGTTCTGCGACGTTAAATGGCTGCGACAGGAATCGCTGCACTTTACGCGCACGGTTAACAAGCATTTTCTCGTCTTCCGACAACTCGTCCATACCAAGAATGGCAATAATATCCTGTAACTCTTTGTAACGCTGCAAAATCTCCTGAACACCACGGGCAACCTGATAATGTTCTTCACCCAGCACACGAGGGTCCAGCATACGGGATGTTGAAGCCAGCGGGTCTACTGCCGGGTAAATACCAAGTTCTGCAATCGAACGCTCCAATACGGTTGTCGCATCCAAGTGGGCAAAAGTCGTCGCCGGAGCCGGGTCTGTCAAGTCATCGGCCGGTACATAAACCGCCTGAACGGATGTAATCGAACCGCTCTTTGTCGAAGTGATTCGCTCCTGCAAAGCACCCATCTCTGTCTGCAGTGTCGGCTGGTAACCTACCGCACTCGGCATACGTCCTAAAAGCGCTGAAACCTCAGAACCTGCCTGTGTAAAACGGAAGATGTTGTCAATAAACAAAAGCACATCCTTTCCACCTTTGTCACGGAAATATTCTGCCATCGTAAGTCCGGCAAGACCTACTCGCATTCTCGCTCCGGGCGGCTCATTCATCTGTCCAAACACCATGGTTGTTTTATCAATTACGCCGGACTCAATCATTTCATAGTACAAATCATTTCCCTCACGGGTACGCTCACCAACACCGGTAAATACCGAATATCCACCGTGCTCTGTAGCAATGTTTGTAATCAACTCCTGAATGAGTACCGTTTTACCTACACCGGCACCACCAAACAAACCAATTTTACCACCCTTCTGATATGGGCACAAAAGGTCAATTACTTTAATACCGGTTTCCAAAATCTCCGATTCGGTAGACTGCTCTTCAAAAGAAGGTGCTTTTCTATGAATCGGATCATACTCTTTTACTTTTGGCGGCTCTTTTTCATCAATTGGCTCGCCGAGAACATTAAACATACGTCCTAATGTTTCTTCACCTACCGGCACACAAATCGGAGCTCCCGTTGCCACTGCTTCCATGCCGCGGACCAGACCATCCGTTGGTCCCATGGCAATACAGCGAACGGTATCATCACCCAAATGCTGTGCCACCTCAACTACAAGCTTATCCCCATCCTGTCGTTTGATGTGGATTGCTTCATTAATCTCAGGCAGGTTTCCATCCTGAAAACGAATATCCAGTACGGCTCCAACAATCTGGGTAATTACGCCGAGACTTGTCTTACTATTCTCTGCCATTTTCTACCTCCTAACTTATCGCTGACGCACCAGCAACAATCTCTGTCAATTCCTGAGTAATTGCAGCCTGTCTTGCACGGTTATACTGCAATCCCAAGGTATCAATCATCTCCTCTGCGTTACTTGTTGCAGAATCCATCGCCTGCATACGCGCACCATTTTCACTGGCCACTGCTTCCACGAGCGCACCAAAGATTAGGCTGTTTACATACAAAGGAATGATATAACCCAGAGTTTCTTCCTCCTCCGGCTCATAATTCATCTGTGCCACAGCACCCTTATTCTTCTCATCCTCTTCCTGTGCATTTTCCTTGATATCATCCTCTGCAAATGGAAGAATTTTAATCAAAGTAGGGATTTGTGTCACGGTATTTTTAAATACCGTATACGCTAAATACACTTCATCAATGTCACCATTTTCCAACGCACCAATCACGGTCTTTCCAATTCTAGCAATACCGCCATGAAGTTGTGCTACATCTTCGAAACCTTCTTTTAAAAGCCAGCCA
>OGOD01000483.1_pt1 | contig 34821 bp, 46 predicted proteins | sample 1573631 | NCBI WGS metagenome assembly OGOD01 (sample SAMEA2581895, study PRJEB24529) | metagenome | biome: Human gut stool | place: China | collected 2011
GTCGCCTTCTGTTCCTGCTGATGCCGGATAACGGTCAACCTCATCCATAAGCACAACTTTAATCGGTCTTGAAGCAAGTCCGGCCGGAGAGTTGGCACCAACCATTGTTATATGTCCGCCGGGAAATGTCTTGTGAAGAATTGTATTTCCTGAATCGCGCGACCTGGCATCTTTAACCTTACCCTTAAGCGCCGGAGTATCACGAAGCATTGGCGATAACCTGTCCTTTGAAAATGTCTGTGCCATCTCAAGTGTTGGCTGCAATACCAATATGGGTGACGGATCATAATCTATGTAATAGCCTATGATATTCAATATAAGCTCAGTCTTTCCCACCTGTGCGGAAGACATTATTATAATGTCTTCACACCTGGCATCATTAACCGCATCCATAATATCCCTCTGATATGGTGCTCTGTCAGTATTCCAGCGTCCCGGCTCTGCTGATGCTTCCGGTGATAATCGTCTGTATTCGTCTGCCCATTGACTGACTGTCAGTTCAGGCGGCGGCGACAGGATTGCTGCTATTTTCTTAAACAGGCGAACCGTTTTCCTGTCAACCTTCTTCATCGATGTCCTCATCATCGTCTCCCTTATCTATATACTCATCATCATAAAAATCTTTAGGATTGTATTCTTTAAGCTCATTGAGTACTTCAAGCACTTCTGAATTGATAGTCCTTTTCACAAAATCTATATCATTTCTTGATACCAGAATAGGTGCAAGCTTCGATGGCATTGAAAGCAGCTTCGTCTTAATCGACATAAGCATATCTGTCATAACACGCTCAACATCCTCCGACTTATGCAGCTCGCCCTGCATGGTGAGAAGTTTAAGCTCTGATATCTGCCTCTTGACACGCTCATGCATCGCTTTCTCTTCTTCAAGGTCAATCTCCCCATCTGATATCTGGCTGTTGCCTGCCTCTATCGACACCTTAAGCGTAAGAATATAATTGCTTATGCTCTCCATAAGCTTATAACGCCCCTTGGCAGCTCTGATTATGATGTTCTCCTCGGCAAGCTGTCTTATCCTTCGATCTGATAGCTGAAGAATCTTCTCAAGTGTTGCGGAGTTTACCGTGATGGCACTGATATCCGTTGTCTTAAAGCTGTCTATTACAACCTCTGAATTATCGTTTGTTTTATACGCCATATCAAATCACCTCCTCCAACGGAAATGGCAGTCTCAAATAAAAATTTTCTGTGCCTAGAAAGATTTCGGGCTCGCCGAACCCGCAACTCTATTTCCGGCGCAGAAGAACCTATGTTCTTTCCGGGGATTTTTCTCGAACATTCGTTCTTATAATGTGTCTACAATCGTCATAAAAAGGTGTTGACATATCTAGTATTCTGTCAAGTGCTCCTTATTTCATTTTCTACCTATAGGATGTCACGAAAAAATCGTACCCACCATTTGACAAGTGCTAAATATGTCAAGTCATAGGCAAAATAAAAAAGACCTGCCGTTTTCCAGTCTCATTTTGGCATAAAAAATAGCCTATCTCTTAAAAGACAGACCATTATAAGCCTTGTTCTTACAGTCCTGATTGACGCCTATGTATCTTAATGTATAATGAATATCACAGTGATTAAGAATGTCCATTATGAGAGCTGCGTCACCTGTCTGCTTATACATGTGATAGCCAAACGTCTTGCGGAGTGTGTGTGTTCCGATGCTGTCAAGTCCGAACTGCTTCCCGGCAGAGCTTAATATATTATATGCCTGCTGTCTGGTTATTGGCTGGTTGGGTCTGCCGGGTGACTTAAAGAGAAACTCAAAGTCTCTCTTATCGTTGACGTAGTCAGCAATGATTGATTTTAACTCTTTGTTAATCGGGAATCGCTTTTCCTTTTTGGTCTTCTTTTCCCTCTGGCATATAAAATCCTTGTCCCTCACATCCCTGACACGGAACTGTAATATGTCTGATATCCTCAGTCCCGAATATATTCCGAACATGAACATCACATAATCTCTTTTATTCCTGACCTTAAGATAATCAGCAATGTCCAACACTGTCTCAAGGTCACGGATAGGCTCAACTGTATTCATCCTTCACCTCTCTGTCCAAAAGAAAAAAGCAATCCCATATCAGGATTGCTTCACACACTTTTGACTATACTTATTATATCACAGCAAACACGACAATAACACGACATATTTTACGACATAAAACACGACATGTTTTTCAAAAATCGAATTACTCTCTAAGCCTTGATTTTATTGAGTTTCTGCTTAATTCATATTATCATATAAGCTATCAGATTTTTGAACCAAAACATGAATCAAAATTTTGCACTTTTAACATCACAATGAGAACACATTCGAGCTTGCTTTCATCTCCTTTTCGACACGTTGTAACTGCCTTGTAGATACACCGATTCTTTCTGCGGCTGCTTCCTGTGTCATAGCATATAGAACGCGATACACAAAAATCTGCTGTTCAATCCCATCAAGAAACTGTACCGCTTTAATTAAGTTACGCCGCCTTTTCTGCAATGACCTTATATGCTCCTTTTCACGCTCTATATGGATGCGATAATTTGCGATTGCTTCCAGTGCATCAGGAAAAGCCATTCCATGCATATTGCCACCACCCGGTTGACCCGAATAGTTCATAGTTCCCACGCCTGAAGGTCCATTCAGCCCTGCCATTTTCTTAATCTTGACTATGGACTTCTCATGATTTCGTATCTTCTCCCTGCTCATAAGAATCTGAAAATCAATCTCCTTAAGCAGCTTTCCCTCCTGTAAATCCGGTATTCTTGGTGCTGACATAGACAGCCCCCTTGATTTATAACAGATATCTGTTATAATTATTAAAGAGTTTCTTGCACATGAATTGGAACGGTTGGCAGACCGTTCCTTTTTATTTTAGCAAATATATCGTGCTAGTCAACAATTTCCTTTTCTATTTTTCACTCCTTTAATAGAATTTTAAGAAATTATTTACCGTATGTTCATTCGCTTTTGTCCTGAAAATGTTATTATAAAAATAAAACTTTTAAGGAGGTAATCACGATGTCATATATTCTTTTCGGTTTTGTGGTCGGCGGGTTGTTAGCACTTGTTAAGCCAGACAGAAGATAACACTGTTTTCTTGTATTTGTGTCAGGTTCCATACTGTGTCGGATTCTGACACAAATGCATCTCTCAATAATCCCCTAATTTATACGGAATCGGAATATTCATTTTTCACCCACCTTGGTTCTCTTTCCCTTCGGGCAGTCAATTAACATTTTTCGCATATCTGCTTCGGATAAATCAAGAAACTGATATAAATCGTACAATGAAACATAACATTTACGACCATAAGCACAAAAACATTGATGACCAACTACTTTAAGTAGACCGAACTTCTCGAACCGTTTAATATCTCCGTTTGATAGAAAATCAAATGCATCTGTATAAGCCTTCACATTCACACCGATTTTAAATTCTTTAGCAATAAACTGCCAATCATAAGAATTTTCCAACAAAATATTAAGCAAATCGTTTCTTGTGTCATTTTTTGAATAGGGCAGTGACAGCTTATCAAGCAGATTGTGCATGTCACTAACCCTAACATATGTCCTCACTCCGTCATTTGACAAAATCATATTTCTTATGTAATATTGCGGCGAAACCTTTTCGCCAAAATAATATAATTCAGCCATACCTATCTCCTCTCCGCTTCATTTATACTCATCCAGTTCATCATAGTTTTCTACAACAAACTCAACTAACTGTTCAAACTGATTTACGTCCATTTTTTCTATCTGAGAAATCACCTCTTTTTCATTCGTTCTAAATTATTCATCTGTTCCACCTGCCTTTACAATGATTAGTCTCACTGTTCGCCCTCCTGTTCCAGAATATATCTTCCAACCTCATTTGTACCATTTCAGCATCCAATCTTTTCTTCGATATCTCGTAGTAGTGCTTATCAAGTTCAAAACCTACAAACTTATGATTAGTATTGTGACAAGCAATGAGGCTGCTTGCACTTCCAACATGGGTATCAAGGATAATATCACCCGGCATGGCATATCGATTTAAAATCCACTCGTATAATGCAATCGGCTTTTGTGTAGGATGTATTCTGATTTCTTTATTTTCATGTTCTGCTGGAGCATTCCGTGCCAACGGTATCTGTATATTCTTACTGCAGTGCTGAAGGATGTCCAGGCAAGCTCACAATCTGCAAAATCGTTTTGACCATTTTCCTTGTCCCATACGATCCAGCAACTACTGTCATAAGGGATTTTACTGATAAAATGATTTGCTCCAAAAATAATTTGATTTTTAGAAACCCGAAAAAGTTCATTGAAATAATCACTATCAGGTGCTTCCAAATCATTGCTGGCAAAAGGCTTATAATCTTTTGCTAGCGCCAGGCGTGACCTTGAATGATTTTTATATCCATTTTCTCCAATGCCATATGGCACGTCAACAATTGCAAGGTCGAAGTATTTGTCAGGAAATTGCTTCATTCCATCCATGCAATTCATATTGTAATAACCAAATTCCAGCATGTTTAACCTCCCTAAATCCTATGCAAAAGCTAACTGTCCTGTCTTTTCCTGCACAACACACATATTCGGTGTTCGCTCTGCAACACACAGCTCCGGCAGGTTAGCTCTGACAAGCGCTGCCGGAATTGGCGGACATACGGCATTGCCGCATCTTCGAACTTGCTCGCTTCTCGGGTATGACTTGCCATCGCAGTCACGGTCTATAATGTAATCATCTGGAAAGCCTTGACATCCGTACAGCTCCTTTGGCTCCAGCATTCGTAGCCCTATATCAATAATTTGATAATCAATGCCTTTTATAGTGACAAGCCCAAACCTATCTCTTGCCGTTACAGTGTCCAATGGCTCTTCTATGTTCTGACCTGTTCCGGAGCCATAATATTTCACAAGAAATGCTCTGACCTCAGCAAAATGACCATCACCTGCCGTTATCGTCGGAATAGGCTTGGTGATATCACGGCCATCGCAATGATTATTCAGCTGTATCAGATTAGCCGTAACCAAGTTATTATGATCTTGTGCCGTTATCGTCGGCAACGGATTATCAAGCACATCCCCCGCACCTTTGTAAAAGCCGTTATAATACTTACTCAAAAAGGTGGTCACAAGACCGTAACGGTTAGAACTATCGACAGTCATAATCGGAGCATCAACAGCCTGACCTCTCACATTTCCTGCAGTCTCTGAATGATATTGTATCAGCGCCGCGCCTATGACACATTGCTGGTTTCCAGTTGTAATCGTATGTATTGGATTTTTACGATTTCCACCTGAGTGATTCGTTGTATTAACTATGAAATATGGTGCAAGCACTGGTTCAACAACTCCAAAACCATGCTTGCCTGTTATTGTCGGCATTGGTTCAGTCATCTCCAGCGGTCTGCGTTCGCCGCCGTGATTCACCTGAATGATAAATGGCTCTGGATTGTCAAGCACGAACTTTTTCAACCCTCGGGCAATTCTCTCCATTGTCCTAGGTGCTAAAGGACGCACCGCCCGGATGCCGTACTTTTCTTTTATTTCCTCTGCTGTATCGAAGATGCTCGGACATGGCAAACTGAAATCTATCTGAGTGTATGCTCCTACATATGGTTTAAGCAGTCCTGCCTTGACCGCCTTGCTATCTGCCGGAGCATGTGTCGGCAGTGGCCACACAATCGGCTTGCCATCGCACCGTGCAATTATAAAAAATCGCTTCCGCATTGTGGGCGCCCCATAATCAGCAGCTATGAGTTCTCTGAACTGTACCGCATAGCCAAGACCTTCCAGCTGTTCTACGAACTTTCTGAAGGTCTCCCCTATCTTGGCTTTAATCGGATGGTGCCCTCTGTTAAGTGGACCCCACGTCTTAAATTCTTCGACATTCTCCAGCATTATTACCCTTGGGCGTACCTTCGCCGCCCATCGCAGTGCCACCCATGCAAGCCCTCTTATTTTCTTGTCCTTCGGCTTACCGCCTTTAGCCTTGGAGAAATGTTTACAGTCCGGCGAAAACCACGCAAGTGCGACCGAATGTCCATTGCATACCTTGACCGGGTCGATGTCCCATACACTCTCGCAGTAATGCCGGGTGCCTGGGTGATTTACTTTATGCATCCTGATAGCTTCAAGATCATGGTTGATTGCAATGTCAACACTGTGGCCTGTTGCAATTTCAATGCCTGTCGATGTTCCTCCTCCGCCGGCGAAGTTGTCAACAATCAGCTCACCATTAATCATTTATTACTCACCTCATTCATTATTCACTTTATCCAGCCCATCAACGGCATAGCAGCCGTTAACTCCTTCAAGCCATACACTTAATGTTCCACACACCATCTGCGGTTCTGTTCGCACGGTAAACTTTTTACCCTTGTTTCTAGCCGAAACATAATATTTATTATTCATTATAACAGTATCGCCTATATGAAGTTGTTTTTCTTTGTTCATTAATGATACTCCTTTCCTATAATTTACCTTTCGCTTGATAAGTTATCCATTCCTCCCATCTGCCTTATAAACAAACACTCTTTTCCCTTGCGAATGCTTGAGCAGGCGCTCTCTTGTCCGCTCCGCCTGGCCTTCGCTTGCTCGTATAATAGCTCTGTCACTACCCTCAACAATAATAAAATATTTGTCTTTTATTTTTGAAAATGTCATATTCACCTCCTCAAAAGGCTATTATAAAAACTCTTATTCTCAGCTGATGCGAGCACCGAACGCACCGACTCATCCGGAAATGGTACCGGCAAAGCCATCTTCTGTATACGGTTAATTATCCTCTCATCAAAAGCCAGCTGCTCAATCACGCAGTTGCTTGTGAATATAGTTATCTGTTTCTGAATCATGCGACCATTGAGGATACTGTAAAACTTCTCATTTACCCATGGGTTCATCTTCTCAACACCGATATCATCAAGCACCAACACCGGAACATCTATTATCTCTTGAAGAAGATTTTGTTCTGAGCAATCTTCCTGCTTATCGCTCCAGGTTCTTTTTATTTCATCAATAATCTGTAGCGTTGTTGCAAATTTAGCTGATATCCGATACTTGGTAATAATGTCATTAGCGATAGATACCGCCATTCGTGTCTTGCCGCTTCCCTTGACCTGCGAATACATATACAGACCCTTGCCGGTTTCCCTGATGTTCATAAAATCTTTCACATAGTTCCCACAAAGCACCTTTGCCATCTCTGCTTTTTCTCTCGCCCCAGCAGACTTATACAGTGCCAAGTCAAATGAATCCACCGTATAGCCACTGAACTCCTTAGGTATGCTTGCCATCTGAAGCTTGCTTTCCATGAGTTTCAATGCTCTGCATTCGCAAGGTGTGTAGAACTCATTTCCCCATTCATCAACACGCAAGAACACAAAACCGGTATCACCACACTTAGGACAAACTATTGTTTTTTCCTGCTCGGAATGCTGCGAGAGCTTCATTTTCCGATTCGCTTGTATATGCTCTAACTGAACCTGAAGCATCTGTCTGATTGATTGCTCCGCCATGTCTTACTGCTCCTCCTTTATTCCTGTAATTTCCCTCTATGACCTTAAGCGTATTTTTAGACTGTATGAGCCAGTCAAAGCCACACCAGCCATTAGGCGCATCTCTACCTGACAGAAAATCACTCTCATCAGCAAGCCGGAATATGTACTGTAACTTCTCATAGTCATCAAGTTCCGATAATAGCTTTGCCTTTTTTAAATTTCCAAGCAAAGTTTTAATCTTGCGTCTCCGCTCATCAGACAAGCCTCTTACCTTGGGCAGGTCTTTGCATGTTGAATTATACATGTCAACTATCCGTTCATAATCCAGACGCACTTGTCCTGTTGGCTGCTCCTCAAAATTCTCCGATTTTGGGGTAATATTATTATTAATATTAATATAATTCATATCAGTATTATTATTATTAATATAATTAGTGTTTGATTTTCCAATCTCTTGAAATTTGATTTTCGAATTTCTTGATGTTTGATTTTCATACTTCTTGATATCTGATGTTTCAATTTCTTGATGTTTGATTTCCATACTTCCTGAAACCTGATTTTCCAAACACTGCTCATCTGCTTCTTTTACATTGTTAGGACTGTTATCGATGCTTTCACTATTCTCTTCTACACTAGAAAATTTCTTGACATATATGATATCCGGCTTTCCAAGACCTCTACGCACTCTCTCTATTAAGCCGATTCCCTTGTTAGAATCTAATTCAGCAAGAACATTGACAGCTTTTGTATAACAACACGCCAAATCTTCCATAACAGCATCCAAAGGATAAATTATGTACGCCTTATTTTCTTCATCCAGCCATTCGTTTTTCATGGACAATGACATTCTATCAAGCATCAGCCCATAGAGGAGCTTAGCATCGTTGCTAAGCCCTTTAAACCTTGCGTCCTTAATCAATAGCCGCGGAATGCGATAGAAAGCAAACTGCTCCGCTTCAACTCCGTAAAAATAGCCAAAATCACTCATAAGTTATCACCTATCCCATGTATTTCTTCATCAGATCCCGCCTTGATGTCTTAGCCTTTGACTGCTCTGTAGCAGGCTTTTTCATGGCGGCAAGGAAGTTCACATCTCTGTGCATCTCATTTTCCGATGTTGCCTGAAGATTCTTAATAATCTGCTCCTGGTGTGCCATTGCCAACTGATAGACACGGTCAAGGCGCGCTTTTGGATAATTAAGACCACTCAGACAGCATATCGTACAGTTATCGTTGTAGGTCTGAAATACGTCTATCGGAATTCCGACTTCCTTCTCAATCGCTTCAAGATCAACTTCTCCTGTACTCGTCATTGTTATGTACTTGATAACACGATCAGGTTCAATCGGAGCAAATATGCTGTTCTTAAATGAATCAATAACGGCTGCTGTACTGCTTTCCTTAGCGGAAAGCTTCGCCACCATAAGCATTCCTTTAGCAGTAAGAGTCTCTTTAATCTCCGCCCTGTCAATGTTACCTCGCTCGTCATTGTCTCTGGATGGAATCTCTATGAGATTGTAAAAAGCATTAACCATATTGCGGTTGAGCTGCAGCTTGTCTCCTTTTGAATTATCAATCACGATAGTACTTGCTATGTTCTCTATGCCTGTCAATTCCTCGAAGCACTCATAACAATTTATCTGTGCCTTAACGCTCTCATTCTCAGCCGGAATGATAGTAATGGCTCCTACAGTCTGTACGGTACTTACTCCTGATGCAATGTCATCAAGCAGCAAATCTATGAGCATCGGTCCGCACCCGCTTCCGGTGCCGCCTCCGGCTGAGAACACAACATAGATAATTGACACGTCAAGCTTCTCATAAATCTCTTTACTGATGTTATCGAAATCATCAATAACAAGCTGCTTTGCCTTGCTCCTGTCCTTATTACAGCCCTCGCCTCCTGTAATGTGATACACATACTTGACACCTTTAAGTGTCTCTAAGTCTTCTCTGGAAGTATTCAGATAGAGCACCTTGAAGCCCTTCGCTTCGAATAACTTTCCTATGTTGCCACCTGCCTGACCGACTGCAACAAAACCAATTTTATCTCTCATTATCTTGACCTCTCTTCCTTTAATAGATTTCTACCCTTTTCAGTTATGAAAAAGGTCTTTTGCTTTCCATCCTTGTAGCCGGTGCCAGCATAACCGCTGACCACCAGCTCACTCACCTTTTTAAAAATGGTATTGTCCTTATAGCCAATATCTTCAACGTCAGCAATCTCTCTCACACTCATAGCTGATGTCCTGTCATATGCCTCACCTTTCTCCAAGAATGATAAAATCAGAAATCCCAATCTGTTCAATATAGCACCGCCTTTCTCTGATTTCCTCGGACATTCTCGGATAAACTCTGATTTACTCTGATTTTCTCGGATATTCTCTGATTTACTCTGACGCAAATGTTCAAATTCCTCATTCGCCTTATCATCGTTAAAATCATAAAATACGTCCGTGCTCCCGCAATTTGAACATACAACGTCTATTGTCACGCTCCAAAACTTGTGCAGGCACTTGCGACAGACACACTTATAAAATGGGTCTGTGTATTTCGTAACGCCATCCGGATAGTATCCTGGTTTTACAGCCATTTTTAACCTTTCTATTGCAAATTATGAAATATCAAGATATAATTATTAAAGGGTATGTAAACCTTAATACTATCCGTGGGCTTGTGTATGAGCGGTCAACTCATAACTTACACAAGCCTTCTTTTTTTATGACGCACTACGCTTTCCGGCATCATCGTTCCCTGACTTCCCGGCAGCCATCACCCCCAAGCTGAAAGATGATTTCTTTAATGCTGCATCCAGTTCCTTTTCATTCGTGATTCCGTACTTTTCCAGTTCTTTTTTTATAAGAGCCATATCCATAACCTCACCCCCTGTAATATTCTCTATAAATCATGCACTGATACATAATCAAGCGTCTGGCATCAGGTGTCATTCTACGCTCGTACATATAAAAGAACTCCGGCATATCATTCTCCGGAAGCACATTGCCGCACATAAGTGCCTCCAGCTCCTCCAAGGAGCTTATCTGACCAATCCAACCCATGAATAAATAACCTCGCAGATGTTATTTAATTGACTTTTCGTACTTAAACTCATACAATTTCATTATCAGCCATAGCTGCTGATCTAATAAATCTTATAGGAGCTGTTTATGAGTGACAGAATACCTATGCCGCAGGTAAAAAATGTAATTATATCAGGCAAGTTCACGCTTAATGTCTATGCCTATCGCAGTTTGACTCGAAATGAACTGCTTATGGCTGTTGCAATGTACAAGCGTGAAAAGCATATTAAGAAATTACCTGCATCCGGTTCTGCCAAATATGTCACTTTGATTGGCTACAACCAATCAAACGACATATAAAGAACCACAATTCATCTGCTCCATGAATAGATACATAATTACTGTTCATGGACGGATGAATCTGTATCTCATCCCCATCTACCATTTCCATGCTCCATAGAACCTGATGTTCCAATTCCTGTATATCCGTATCCTTAATTTCAAACTCCGATGCCTCATTATCGTCAAGGTGTATCTCTGTACCACTCTTAACAGATGTCTCATAGACTGTCTTAATCTCATTGAGTACATCAAATATTGGACGCAATGTTCCATCCGGCTTAGTTAATATGATATTCTTCGTTGACATCTTCCTATTTTCCTTCCGCCCCGAACAGCTCGCAGTTCCGTCCGGAGCAACCCTTCTGCTACATCTCTCTTATCCCTATTGTCTGAGTCGGGATATCCGATAAACCGCCCTAAGCTGACCTCTTTTCTCTACGTGACTGCTGGATGCCGATCATGTAGCCCAATATAAAGCTCTTGCATTCAGCCGGGAGCTTCACGAAGCGGGTGGCAGCCTGCTCAATAACTTCTGACCGCACCTTCGGCTCCATAACAACTTCATTATTTTCCCTAGCCATATCAATCCCTCCTCTCGTTCTCACATAATGCTGCTATATTAATCGCCTCGGCAATACAACGCCCTGCAGTAGCATTTTTCAAACCCTTGCCAATTCTCTCAGCGTTGTAGCCAATATCACCGAAATGGTCATGGCTCGACAGCTCACAACCCGCACCCCAGTTCGGAATAGAACAGAATCCTCCGTTTATGTGCTTGCCGAAAATTATAAGATAACTGTTACCATTAACCGCAACTGATATCTCCCTGATGCATTCAGCATCATAGGAATGTTCAATCTCCCAGTTTGCTTTTGCCATATTGTACCTCCTGCTTGATAATTTTCTTAAACTTTCCTATACTTAAATAGTCGATTCTAGTCAACCGAACAATTAAAGAAAGGAGTCCATTATGCCGGATTTTAACTTCTACGATGAAAACAATCATGCTCTACAGCAATGTTCAGTTGTTACTCGTGATAGTTTAGGCTCTCTTGCAGTTGCCATCCTTGCTTCAAAGGTTGACCTCTCCAAAGAAACTGACTATGCCAAAGTAATAACAGAACTGAATGAAATCGTTAAAGAACTTCATCATTCTTATGAGAAGGTATATCCTTATTTAACCTAGCCTCAAGCCAAGTTCTATAACGATTGGGAGTTTCAAGAACTTCCTTGGCATCTGCATTGTCACGGAAGTTCGTTGAACTCTCCTGCATAATTAAATCAACTTCCTGAAGTACAGCTTTAGCCTGCTTGAATGTCATATCATTAGATGTAAGCATATTTATAATGGCATAAGCTATTTCATCTTCTTTAGTTGCTGTATTTTCCAATACCTCACCTCCTGCTTCCTAAACTTATCCTTTAAGCCCATAACCAGCACCACATTCATCACCTCAAAAGACTTGCCTTTATTAAAGTGAACTCATATACTTTATTTATCAGTCTGGCGAGACTGATAAAAATATATAAGGAGGTATAAGATGAAGCACTATATTGTAAATCTCAGCTCATTTACTAACGAAAAAGCTACTGAACTTTATAAAGCACTTAGTGCATATGCTTATGATGTGTATACAATAGCCAATCAGCCTAATGTATATGAAGTATTCTGGGAAAACTCTAATGATACAATACAAGAGCTATGCCATATTCCTTCACAGTTTATAAAGACCATAAACTGATACATCATTCCTTAGTTTCATCCGGAGCATATAAAAAGAAATCTGTCTTTAGAGCTTCCTTTTCGTACACAATTACAAACCGGAAGCTCTTATGCTCCTTCATTGCATCTATAATCCTTTTTGACAAAGAATTTATTAAGTAAAATGCCTTAACAAAACCTTCACTGTCTACACTTCCAAAATTAATAAGCTTATTTTCAGATGGAATTACAACATTATCGTCCCTTATGCGTTCGGACAAAGGAATATTTTTTAAAAATGTACGATGTGAAGTTGAAAATTTAGCAATAATATCATCATATTCTTCCTGCGTCATTTTCAGAGTGTCGGTAATCTCACCTTCCAAATTACGGCTTCGTATTATAGCGTGTACTTTCTCATTTTCCACATCTGTCACCTCCTCTCTTGTTGTTTATGTGATGATAATATATCACATTATCCATATTGTCAAGTCTTTTTTATTGTTCATGTGATATTTTATTGTTCATGTGATATTTTTTTATTGACTATTAATTATTCTGTGTGTATAATCAAGTCAGAAAAGAGGTGAAACAGAATAATTATGAATGAAAGGTTAAAAAAACTTAGAAAAACCTTGGATTTAACACAACAGAAATTTGCAGACAAAATTGGAGTTAAGCAGAATACAATAGCTCAATATGAAATGGGGAGAAATACACCTATTGATAGCATAGTTTCTTTAATCTGTCGCGAATTTAATGTTAATGAAAAATGGCTTCGATATGGAGAAGGAGATATGTTTAACTCCTCGGACGATGAGTACGTTGCTACCATTGACCGCATCATGGCGGGAGAAAACGAATTTGCTAAAAACATTTTCAAGACTTTTGCGATGTTCGATGAAGCCGACTGGAACGCACTTAATAAAATGATTGAGAAATACAACTCAATAGAGGCCATCGAAAATGAAACATCATTATTTAACGGCGTTCCAAAAACAGCGGAGGAGCTTGAGAAGCAATTTCCGCCAATCGAAGAACCGAAGAACAACAAAAACAGTGCCGGATAATCTCCGAAGGGACACCCGGCAGACCTCATTATCTTATAAATAGAAAAATCAATGCCGTACTTTTAACTCTTGTATCGAAGTTCAGATTATAATACAGTGTCTTGCTGCTCATGTAATACATGGCGTATATGGTGCTGTTGTTATAATATATGTACTTTCGTTTCAGGTTGTCCACGTCCTTTCGTATGTAGGGACCGGGTGCGATGTACTATTATAGGGTAATGTAGACTAATTTACTAATGGATAATTTGGGAAATATGGAGGGAGCAGATGAAAAAAACAGGCTACATATTATTACTTTGCGGTGCTCTAGCATTAACAGGATGTAATAATGCATCAACTGAAAAAAGCACTTCGCCTGCTGCAACTACAATCGCTGCAAGCAAAGAAAATACGACAAAAAAAGAAAATACAACGAAGAAAGAAAGCACGACAAAGAAAGAAAACACAACACAGAAAGCCGATGATAATTCATGGGTAAGCATCTTATCAAAATATAATGAATCAAGCTACGATGATGTTAAATCCGGACAACATAAAAATGAGTATGCAATATTACCATGTACAATCAGCAATGTCGACTATTATAAAACCGGAAATTGCGTTACTTGTGATGCTTGGTTCTCTCATGACGATTCCTATGTTTCTCAATCAATAACTTTCTATTTAGATGAGCTCAAGGATTACTCACCTCAAGATATTCAACCAGGTGATAACCTTAAAATATGTTTTTACATAAATAAAGACGGTTCTTTTGGCACTACAATTAAAGGTTTTGTAAAAACAAGAGATACTACTTCATTAGATGACATATATACTACTTATAAAGCCGCATGCTCATTAATTGACTATGAAAATTTATTAAGATATCCTGATGATTTGAAAGGAACCACCTACTCATTTGAAGGGAAGCTATTTCAGATTATATCTGAGGAAAATAATTATGTAGAAATGTTAATTTTATATGGCGACAGCAATTTGATTCATCTAAAATACTTTTATAAAGATAGCGAACCAAAAATGATTGAAGGTGATGACATCACTGTTTACGGTACCTTCTATTACTTATACAGCTATTTAACTGTTGCCGGAACTAAAAAGACTATTCCTTCAATCACTGCCGAGTTCATTGACAACCACAATGTACAGCAATCTGATACATCGCTTAAAGACGAAGTTGAATCAAAAGCCCAAGTTGAATTAACACAAGATGTCAACTCTACTACTCAAGTGGAGATTACGACTACTCAGACAGAATCTTCCTCCGAAGAAATTACCACAGCACAAGAAACAACTACTTCTGCACCCGCAGATTTTGCTTTTATGGGGAAGGTAAAAAATGACGTTACTGGAAATTGGAGATGGGCTAAAGTCTCAACAGATTTAGAGCCTTTAGATTATGCGATATACTATTATAAAACATATTTTAATTCTAATAATGAGATTCACGCAATCATCAACTCGTACTCCAATACTACAATACGAGTAAGGTATCTTTCCGGTTTGGACATGTTAGACATTGGTATTTTAAATCATATTGAAAACGAAGAAAATGATGCTAAGGTTTTATTTTCAGGAGATTTAATTGAACAATATCAGATAAATCTTACCACTGGTGAAAAAATCCAAGAAGAATAATTTTGAAGCAACTTTTTTCTAAGTATCATATTTTGTGAGATATACTTGTAGGGAGATTAAAAAGTGAAAACATTAAATGAAAGAGTCATGAAAGTTCGCACGGATTTACATTTATCTCAAAACTATGTCTCAAAATATTTAGGTATAAATATTGCTGATTTAGTAGAAATAGAATCCAACATAAGAAATATCTCGATTGAAGAACTTAATAAATTCTGTGAGCTGTTCCAGATTCCAGCAAATGAACTTTTAAACGGTAGAAATGTTGAAGTTCCTTTGCAATTAAACGCACAAGGCTTCTCTTCTCTTGACGAAACAGATCAGCAGGAAATTTTTAACCTCTTAGAATTTAAGCGAATGATGAAAAAGAGACAATAAATTTTTATTTCTTTCATATTGACAATTTTATAAACAAATGGTATTATGGTTTCAAGATAAATGGTCGTTTTTGAGATGACTAGCGAGAACCCTCTTACCGTTTGGTAAGGGGGTTTTTTCTTTGAATAATACGTCACAACAATTTAGTCCTGATAAGCCTTTCAAGACTTTTGAAGAACAGATTAAAATCATGAAGTCAAGAAATATTGATATATCAAATGAGCAATATGCTCTTGAAATGTTATCTTCATATCCATACAGTGCTCTTGTAAACGGTTGCAAAGATGCCTTCCTTGTTCCGGGACATGATGATTCGTATATCAATGGTACAAATTTCAATGACCTTGTCGACTTGTACTTTTTTGATAATGATTTAAATAACATTATCCTAAAATACACTTTGTACATAGAAACTACACTAAAAACAAGACTTTCTTATCTTGTAGCTGAAAATTATGGTGTTTATACGGATTTGAATAATTTGAATTGTAATAATCCTAAAGATTACTTATATAAAGATTATTACAGCAATTCAACAAAAAAGCGATACTCTACATTAAAGTACATAAAAGAAATAAGCCAAAAGCATGCAAATCTTTTAATGAATCACTATATACATGGAAAGAACCATATACCACCTTGGATACTAATTACAAGTATCCCATATGCGACAGCAGTAGATTGGTACAGTATATTAAATAATTCAGACAAATGTAAAATATGCGATCAATTCATTAGCAATACTACTCTCACACAGGAGGAAAGAAAAGAGTTTCTTGCCAAAGCATTTGAGATTTTACATAAATACAGGAATACAATTGCTCACGGCAGTCAGACAAGGTATGTTACTACTACCCCACATCTTCCACAATTACCAAAAAAACCAGCCTTAACTTTATTTGGTAAAGGTTTAACCGAACAGGAATATAACAACAAGATTGGGCAGAATGACTTATTTGCTGTTTTTTCAATAATATTAACATTGCTTGGTGATGAAAAAATTGAAACCAATTTTATTAATGATATTGATATTCTTATGGGAACTCATTTTAATTCTAAGTATTGTACTAAAAGTTTAAATGAAATCTATAACTTCCCAGAAGATATTCGAAATCGTTTAACTTCTGTGTGGGAAAACAAACGTGGAACTAAAATATATCAGTATTTTTCTTACGGATATAGTTATAACATTGATGAACTGTCTGAAATTACTCCGTTTGCGGAAGTTGCTGCAACAACTGAAAGATTTTCATCTTATAACTCAGAAACTGAAGCAGATTTAACTTCTAAACTCGTTTGGGTAACAGCCGGAGGAAAGAAATACCACAGTGTTGGACATTGCCACTTTCTTCAAAATCGCTCATCAACTCAGATACCTTATGGTTCAGCTATTGCATTAGGATATCATCAATGTACTAATTGTTGTTCAAAATCTGATTTTGACTAATTTTATATTAAAAAACCGCCCTTGCTGCGAACAAGGACGGCTTATCGGATATACCGTTGACAGGAAATCCTGTGATACGATACGACCCAGACAACTGTATTGTATCACAAGAACCTGAAAAAATCAAAGGGTTCTTTTTTTGTACCCTTTTTCAGAAAGGATTGTGATTAATATGGCTTACAGAAGTACCATTACTCCCCCATCTGCAGCTTCATATAAAGTGAAAGCTGCTCTCTACATTAGAGTCTCAACACTCTATCAGATTGACAAGGATAGTCTTCCCTTCCAGCGTCAGGAGCTGATTAACCTTGCCAAATATATGCTTGGCACAGACAGTTATGAAGTATTTGAGGATGCCGGCTATTCAGGCAAGAACACCGACCGCCCTGCTTTCCAGCAGATGATGACACGCATCCGCAAAAGAGAGTTCACACATCTCTGTGTCTGGAAGATTGATAGAATATCTCGAAACCTGCTCGACTTTGCGGCAATGTATGATGAATTGAAAAAATACAATGTGACATTTGTTTCCAAGAATGAGCAGTTTGACACCAGCTCCGCCATGGGTGAAGCGATGCTCAAGATTATTCTCGTATTCGCGGAGCTGGAGCGTAAGCTCACATCCGAGCGTGTTATGGGTGTCATGCTTGATCGTGCAAGCAAAGGATTGTGGAACGGAGCCAGGATGCCGCTTGGTTATAAATGGGATGACGAAGCCAAAATGCCAATGATTGATGAGGAGGAAGCCGTCACTATTCATTTTATTTTCGATAAATATGAGGAGGCAGGCTCTACGTTACAGTTATCACGCATACTCAACCGAAATCACATTAAGACAAAGCGCGGCGGTGAATGGGTATCAAAGACAGTAAATGACATTATAAGAAATCCTTTTTATAAGGGTACATACAGATACAATTACAGGGAATCAGCACGCGGAGCTGTTAAGGATGAAAAGGAATGGGTTGTTGTTCCGAATGCCCTGCCCGCCATAATCAGTGAAGAACAATGGGCTCGTTGTAATAGCGTAATGGATTCTCACCGCGAAACGAAGGACACTTCGAGCTTTCGTGTAAGCCACACACACATCTTTGCGGGCATTTTGAGATGCTGCGACTGTGGCGGCGGTTTTTCATCCAACCGGGATAGAGCACGTTTATCCGGATGGCGTCCTTCGACATATCGTTGCACCCGCTCTGCAAGGATGCAGGACTGCCCTACATTCGGTTTGTCAGATGTAGTCTTAGGACCGTTTATTTTCAACTATATAGCCAATTTTGTTCGCTTACAGCGAAAAGGCAGTAATTATAGTGTAGAATCCATCGAAAAGGCATTACTATGCGGCAAGCCGTTTGAAAGCATAGCCGGTATAGACACTAAGAGCCTTGAAGAAACGTTATTGGCTCTCAGACAATACAACATTTCAAGTAATGATACAAAGTACTCTCCTGACCTCTTGGCGGCATCCAAGGAGCACACAGATATTGACAACATAGATATAGAACTGCTGCGTCAGGAGGAGAACAAGTACAAGACTGCTCTGCAGCGTCTCCTTGACCTATATCTATTCAATCCAGCGGCCATGCCACAGAAGGACTACCTCCTCCGCAAGGAAGAACTGGAAGGAAAACTGCAGGAAGTTCAGGAATCAATCAAAAGGAACTCAGTTTTAACTCCGGAGCCGACCGGAGCATCGGATATCTCCTTCATCAAGAAGGCATCCGCTTTCATCATCTCGCAGAGGATCCTCAGTAAACAGGATATCGATTTTGAAGATTTAGTTCTGAAGTGTGCTCCTGAGCTCCTTAAGGATTTGGTTAATTCTACGATTCGCGAAATAGGGATTAGAGGCAAACGTGTGGAATATATTGAGTTTCAGAGTGGGTTGAGACATACTTTTATATATAAAGATTGAGAATACAAAACAGCACCAGCCGGAGAATTGCTTCCCCGGCTGGTGCTTTATCCATACACTTATGTGATAAGGATTGCTCACATGCTTCTAAATGTGAGGTATTAAAACTTTAATAACAGAATCTTACCTAACCAAAATAAGATTTAAATCATCCGACATGGATTTTTTTACTATGTTTTCTTTTGCTCTTGCATAAAATTTTTTATCTTGCCAATTTATATAATACTAACTGATTAAGGCTTACACCCTCATTATTTGCTTCTATTGCCAATCTCTGATGTAATGTTTTCGGTAATCTCACATTAAATTTTCCGCTGAAATCTTCCGTTCTCTCAGGTAGCGGAATCGGAATATTGTTTTCTAGTTTAACCTCAATATATCCTTCCAAAGCCTCATTTAAGCCCTCATATAGTTCATCAATAGTATCACCTGTACTCTGGCAACCATCAAGCTCTAATATTCTTCCATAGAAATAATGTCCACTTTCATCATCCATTTCAGTTACAAGCCGTGTATACGGTAACTTTAAATAATCCTTAACCTCCATGTAATTTTTCGCTCCTTTCAATTCTGCTTTTGGTTTTGTTCTCCCTTTGATTTTTGCTCTTATTTATATTATACACAGGCCAGGGGTTTTTAAGCCCCTATCCTGTTAAGAATATCTACTACATACGCCTTCTTTAGTGGGTTCTCTTGCTTGATTGTTATTACATCGCCTGTGGCTTTATTCAAGTACTGCTTATGACTACCTTTCTGTCTTGCTGGCTCATAACCATAAGCTCCGAGAACTTTTTCAGCCTCTTCAGGGCGTATTCCGTTCGGCTGTCGCTTCATCTTTTCGATGATTTTCTCTACCTGTGCCATTTACATTCCTCCTTTCCTTGAATATATAGTACTATATTTGGTACTATATGTCAATACCTAATTAAATTATTTTATTAAATTATGCTTCCAATACTTATGTATTTTACTCCCTAAGAATAATACATAAAAGCCAGAGAAAACTAATCTCCGGCTTTCTAATATATTACTTATCATTTTTTCACAAAATATATATTCTGATTCAACCCTTTAAAATAAGGGCTTCCGCTAAATCAGTGTTACACGAACCATAGGACATCCGAAAGTAACCGTACACATAGTCAATTCTCTGCCAAGCTTCTCCGACAACGCCTTAACATGCTCACGGCACTTTCCTATGAAGTAATACTGGCGTGCTACTTCGTAGTTCGGCTCATTTTTCATCTTCTCTAATAATTCATAATCTATATCTGACATTCTTATCTCCTTTATATCTGCAATCATTTTAATATACACCTTTTTTATAAGGCTTGTCAAACGTACCTTATAAGATTATTTCAATATATGATACCTTGTCAACTGCTTTTTAAACAGAATAAAGGGGAAATATCCGCAGATGTTTCCCCTAAACTGATTTTACTTACTCTCGTATTTGTCCGTCACCATATATAATGTATTTTGTTGTTGTAAGTTCATTTATTCCCATAGGCCCTCTTGCGTGAAGCTTCTGTGTGCTTATCCCTATCTCGGCACCGAAGCCGAACTCATTTCCGTCAGTAAACCTTGTCGACGCATTGACATATACACACGCTGCATCAATCTCATCTAAAAATCTCTGTGAATTTTCATAATTGTTAGTGATTATTGACTCAGAATGACCTGTATTGTTGGCATTGATATGATTTATCGCCTCATCAAGCGTATCTACAGTCTTGAGAGATATTATATAGTCAAGGTATTCTGTGGCATAATCCTGTGCTTCCGCCGGAACTATATATGTGTCAATGCCACACGAATACTCATCACCTCTTATCTCGACATTGTGTTCTTTTAACATTTCCACAAGCCTTGGAATGAATGCTTTAGCTATATTTTTATGTACAACAAGTGACTCACATGCATTGCACACACCGACCCTCTGAGTCTTGGCATTCTCGATAATCCTAAGTGCCATGTCAAAATCTGCACTCTCATCCACATATATATGGCAGTTGCCGGTTCCTGTCTCAATCACAGGCACAGTAGCATTCTTTACAACGAACTGTATAAGTCCTCTTCCGCCTCTTGGAATAACTACATCCACATACTCGTTCATCGTAAGAAGCTCTTTTACGCATTCTCTGTCGGTTGAAGCAATAAGCTGCAATGCATTCTCATCTATTCCGCATGAACTCAATGCGCCTCTTATAACTTTGGCTATAGCGACATTGGAATTGATTGCATCACTTCCGCCTTTTAATATGACTGCATTTCCTGTCTTAAAGCATAAGCCGAATGTATCAAGTGTCACATTCGGTCTGGATTCATAGATAACAGCTATAACGCCGAACGGAACACGTTTTTTGCCGATAAGCAAGCCATTCTGACGCTTTTTCATGGAAAGAACTTCACCGATAGGGTCGTCTAATCCTGCCACCTGACGCACACCATCTGCCATGCCATCAATCCTTGTTTTGGTTAGCGTGAGTCTGTCTAATAACCCACTCTTCATTCCATCAGCTCTTCCCTGCTCTACATCCTTTTGGTTCTCTTCTAAAATGTAGTCAGCATTAGCTCTTATTGCACCGGCAACCGCCATCAGCACTTCATTTTTCTTATTTGTTCCAAGTTTTCCAAGACTTCTTGACGCTGTACGGGCGTTCTTTCCCATTGTTAATATATCTGTCATCATATCAACCCTTAATCTCCATTCTGCCGCTTGCCGGCTGTTAATAATATTAATTAGCAATATAAATCACAGTATCTTTTACTCTATTTAATAATCCAGATTTCTATATATGCTTTCCTCTGTCACAATCATGTCGGTTTTTACATCATTATCTTCTGCCGGTATATGCTCTAAAACCTGACTTTCATATGCAAGAGCAGCCTTATAGAGCTTGTTTTTTTGGGACAGATACCTGTCATAGAAACCACCGCCATAGCCTATGCGGTTAAAGCTCTTGTCAAATGCAAGTCCCGGCATGCACATGAAACCCGTTCTTGAAAAATCCGGCTCTTTGCCATTGACATCCGGCTCATATATTCCCATATAGCCCGGACTCAGCTCTGATATGTCGCTTATCTCATAAAATTCCATATCTTTGCCTGTCACTTTTGGAACAAATACACGCTTATCAAGGCTTAAGCTGTAATCTATAAGCATTATGGTATCAATCTCGTTGTCCATGCTTACATAAGTATATACCTTGTCAGCACGTTTGAATTCTGGAACAGTTATAAGCTGCTCAAAGATCTTCATTGACTTGTCAAACCTGTCCTCGCGTGTCATTCCTATGCGCCGCAGCTTCATCTGCTTCCTTACCGCATTCTTCTCATCTTTTTTTTCAAATGCCTCATCCGTCATGTAAACATCTCCCTCTAAAATTCTACGGCATTGACAACCACTGGCTTCCTTCATAAAATCGCATACCATTAATAGCCGAAATCCCCTGTAAGACTGTCATCCTCATCAATCCAGTCCTTAGTATCGATAACTCTGAAATTCTCGCTGTCATCGCGGATTATAACCGTTGCAATACCTGCATTTAAAATCATTCTCTTGCACATGGAACAGCAGTTTCCGTTCTCCACATAGCCGCCCTTTTCCATGTCAATCCCTACAAGATATATGGTACTTCCAAGCATTGATTCTCTTGATGCACTTATAATAGCATTCGCCTCCGCATGCACACTCCTGCACATCTCATAGCGCTCCCCACGCGGTATATCAAGCTTCTGTCTGATGCAGTAATTAAGGTCGGAGCAGTTCTTTCGTCCTCTTGGGGCTCCGACATATCCCGTTGAGATAATCTCATCATTCTTTACAATAACCGCACCATAATGTTTTCTAAGGCAGGTTCCTCTCTGCGAAACAGCCTCTGCAATATCCAGATAATAGTTATTCTTATCTCTTCTGTCCATGTCTTCACTCCTTATACTCAAATTAATTTGTCATAAATTTAACATATCTATTTATCTGATAAATTTACTATCCATACAAATCTGTAAATTCAGATATTTTGCAAATTATAACATATTTCTTCTAATAAATTCAGCTTGTTTATGCCACAAGTTCATCTGTTAACTTCTGCCTGCAACGGCACAAGTTATTCCTCATAACTCCGTCACACATTAGCTGCTATAGCTTCATACACTTTTATTCCATCCACTGCTGCGGATGTGATGCCGCCCGCATAGCCAGCTCCTTCTCCACACGGATAGATGCCTTTTATTCCCAATGCCTGCAGTTTATCATCTCTGTTTATGCGCACAGGTGACGAAGTTCTTGACTCAACCCCGGCAAAAACCGCATCCGGGTCTGCATATCCGGGTATCTGCCTGTCGAAGCTTAAAACACCCTCTATAAGCGCATCACATAGGCTGTCAGGCAGAAGCTCCCTCAGATTGGCGGACTTATATCCACCCTTGATACATGGCTTGATTGAATTATTAATCAAAGCATTTTCTGTAGTGATTTTATTCTCCCTGAAATCTCCAAAACGCTGAACAGGAACTTTTCTGCTGCCAAGCTCATAGGCCTTTTTCTCAAGCTTTCTCTGGTATTCTATTCCGGCAAGCACATCGTCAGAGCCAAAATCGTCACGATTAACGGTAACAATAAGTGCGCAATTGGCATTTTCACTGTCACGCTTTGAGTAACTCATGCCATTGACCGCAAGCATTCCTTCCTCCGAGGAAGCATTCACAACATATCCTCCCGGACACATGCAGAATGAATACACACCACGTCCGTTAGAAGCCTTGTGCGTCAGCTTATAGCTTGCAGGCATATAGTTCTTATATTTTCCATTGCCGAACTCATGAATATTTATCAGCTCCTGCTTATGCTCTATTCTTAAACCTACTGCAAACGCTTTCTGTTCCATATTAAGCTTATCCTTAAGCATATAAAAAGTGTCTCTTGCACTGTGTCCTATCGCTAACACAAGACAGTCACATGGAATAAATTCTCTGTTTCCGAGGCTTTCAAGCATGATTCCTTTAATTCTCTTATCTGTTCCATTCTCCTTTGTAAGCCCACCGGATGCAAGCTCTTCCACATCCATATCAACAAGCTTCGTGTTAAAGCGGACCTCTCCGCCAAGGCTCTCTATTTCTTTTCTTATGCTTCGCACGATATCTACAAGGCGGTCCGTACCTATATGCGGCTTTGCATCATATGTTATGCTTTCATCAGCTCCATGCTCCACAAAAATTTCAAGGACCTTGCTGATACGCCCATACACCTCCTTGACCTGCGTGTTCAGCTTTCCATCGGAAAAGGTTCCCGCACCGCCCTCGCCGAACTGTGCGTTAGATTCCGGATTAAGCTTTCCGCCATTCCAGAATGAATCAACAGACTTCATTCTGTCCTCGACAGCTTCACCACGCTCAACAACAAGCGGTCTGTAGCCGGCGCGCGCAAGCATAAGCGCACAGAACATTCCGGCAGGCCCGAATCCGACTATGACAGGTCTGCTGCCATTCTTGTCTCTCATCGACTCCGGCTCTTGGTATTTAATCGTTTTACTTAACATAATATTATTATTGTTAACTTTCCTGACTGTTTTTTCTTCATACGCTGAATCGACTGCTTTTTTGTTTGCGCCGTATATAGCGACATCAACCGAATACACAATAAAAATATCAGGTTTATGCCTTGAATCAATAGACTTCTTGACTATTTTATATGAAAAACTGTCACCCTTAAGCCTCAATGCTTTGGAAATCTTTCCCTTAAGCGCTGCATCAAGCTGCTTTGCATTTAATGAAACCTCCGGTGTAATTTTTAACTGGTTTATTCTTATCACAGGTCTATCCTTCCATTATTTATTATCCAGGTTAATTTATAATATCCATAACACTTTTATGACATGATCATGCTTCTTTTCCGATATTCTTATAGACATATCGGTACAATATTCTTATAGACATATTGGCACAATATTCTTATGGACATATTTTGTACAAATATGTCATACTGACATTCTAAATTTCTTTTATCTCCATAAAAGGCCGGAAATCTTCCGTATCCGAACCGATTTTACCACCGAAATCAGAAATAAATGTCTCCATAATCTTATGAAGGAGACTCTTGTCTCCCAGATAATAGTCAGCTGCATACACCTTCTTAAATCCCAGGCCATCAAGCATCCTAACATCCTCTTCATTCAGGCTTTCCCTCATATCTTCAAATGTGATTGTTCCTTCATCAGCTGTCACTTCAAGAAGATTAAGCTCCGTCCAGACCTCAAGCTGCTTTGCATTCAAAAAGCCAAGTGCATCGTGAAGTTTTTTTGCACTTATATCTTCCGGAAGCAGATATAGGAAGCTTCCCTCCTTTGGTTTTGATGCTGCCTGCTTCTTTTTTTCTTCTGGTTTTCCTTTGTCTGAAGCTGCTTTAGCCAAAACAGGATTATTTTTATTATTCTTATTTCCGGACTTATATATATTCTTGGAATCGTATTTGCCTTTCTTTGCCAGATTCTTTGCTTTTGATGGATTGTTAGTTATTTTTTTCATAGTCTTCTCCAAAATAGATATTTCTATAATTTTTCTTGTTTTTATCTCTGTATATAAGGAACCATCACGATTCATTTACAATCTTACCTGTCATATGCTCCACACTTAGCGCAAGGCAGCACACTCTGCTGCCTGAGCGTTTTATCTCCTGCTCTATGTATTCCTTATCATCCGTGAATTTAAGGCACAGCTTCGTGCATATCTCCAGAATCTTGTCCCTGTCATCCACAACAGCCATTCTGCCAAATGCGATGACACTGCTGATATTTAACGCCCATTCGCCGTCTTTTGCGTAGCCTTCATCATATACACAGAAGGATGCTTTATCACAGTTTTTGATTGCATCCATCTTATGCCCTTCACCGGCACCGTGGAAATATAATTTATTATCCTCTTCACTGTACCAATAATCAATAGGGATACCGTATGGATAACCATCATCTCCCAAAAGTGACAGCACTCCTCTTTTTTGTTCCTTCAAAATTCTTACACATTCTTCATGGCTTAATTCCTGCTTGAATCTTCTCATTTTTCTAAACATATTTTTCTCCATTACTAATAAACATATTTGTATACTCTGGCTTCATAAGGACGCATTTTTGTTATCTTATCAGCACATTCATAATTTGCAATAATAAGCTGTGCATCGTCAGGTATCTGTTCTACAACACTTCTGTCAATACATACATCCCTGTCAGTAAAATTGCATATAACCATCAGTCTCTCATCTCCAAGTGTTCTCGTATATACAAAAAGCTCATCGCTTTCTGGTAAAAGAAGGTTGTATGTTCCATACACTATGATATCATTTTCATGTCGAAGCTGTATAAGTTTTTTATAGTAAGAAAACACTGAATCAGGATTCTTAATCTGACTGGCAGCATTAACATATCTGTAATTTTCATTAACTTTAATCCACGCAGTTCCTTCTGTAAAACCTGCATTTTTACTGTCATCCCACTGCATTGGTGTTCTTGCATTGTCTCTGCTCACTCTTTTTAAATAACCAATCATCTCATCATGTGACACACCACACTTGCCAGTGAGCTCATTATATGCATTTATACTCTCGATATCGCGATAATCAGATAATTTGTCAAAATATGCATTGCACATTCCAAGCTCCTCACCTTGATACACATAAGGTGTACCCTGCATCATATGAAGACAGGTTGCTAAAAGCTTGGCTGATATTTCACGATACTCATCACTGTCATTTCCGAACTTAGAAACCGAACGCGGCTGATCATGGTTAGAAAGATACAGACTATTCCAAGCCTTGCCTTCAAGTGCTGTCTGCCACTTCGATAAAGTTTCCTTCCACTCTGGAAGAGGCATCTTATGCCCATCCCACTTGCCAAAGCGATGTGTATCATTCTTTCCTTCACCTACATGCTCAAACTGGAATACCATGTTAAGTTCACTATCATCCGAATTGGCATATTTTTTTGCTTCCTCAACAGTCACACCTGCCGCCTCGCCAACTGTGATAAGGTCATATTTTGATAAAACCTTCTTATTCATTTCTCTGAGATATTCATGTACATGAGGTCCATTGGCACATCCGCTGTCACCATAACCATTCTCTCCAACCGGTCCATCCGGAAGCCCCTCACGCTTCGATATGAGACTTATGACATCCATTCTAAAGCCGTCTATACCCTTTTTACACCACCAATTCATCATGTCAAATACATGCTCGCGCACATCCGGATTGTCCCAGTTTAAATCCGGCTGCTTTGTAGAAAACAAATGAAGAAAATACATATCTGTCTGCTTATCATACTTCCATGCAGAGCCGCCAAAACATGAGCCCCAGTTATTAGGTTCCTCTCCATTATCTTTTCCTTTACGCCAGATATAAAAATTCCTGTAAGGATTGTCGAGGCTCTTACGGCTCTCAATAAACCATACATGCTCGTCAGATGTGTGATTTACAACCAAATCCATCATAATCTTGATTCCAAGTTCATGAGCTCTCGCAAGCATTCTGTCAAAATCTTCCATCGTTCCGAACTCATCCATTATATCCTGATAATCACTGATATCATAACCATTGTCATCATTTGGCGACTTATATACAGGCGAGAGCCATATAACATCTATTCCAAGCTCACTAAGATATTCAAGCCTGCTTGTAATACCATTGATGTCACCAACTCCATCACCGTTTGAATCCATAAAACTTCTAGGATATATCTGATATAAGACCGCTTCTTTCCACCATGCTTTTTTCATACTTACTTCTCCTCATTTCCATTGCTTGTCAATTTTATATAATTAACCTATCACAATCACATATATAAAGTAAAGAATAATTACATTCTGTCCTGTCAGTTTTCCTCTTTTTTCTTTTTTAAAAACCATACAATAAAATCAGTAATCAATAAAAGTACGGCTATCGGAATCACAGCCATTAATATCAGCAATCCCCACAGACCTGCAAACCAGCCTGTGTCCGTATTCATATCGTATACCGCATAGATACCCGCCGCCGCTCCTATAACTATATCCGTAATGGCAAATATTCTATACAGTGATACTCTCTTATTTATAGCTTGGGCAGCACAACATGAAATAAGACATATTGTCGCAAACGAACATGTCACTGCCGCTGCTACAAGTATTAACTCTAAATTCGATGGATTTATGAATATTTCCGTAAACTACAGCACCGCCGATAATATTATAAAAACTATAGTTATACTTAAAATTCGCGAAATCTTAGTCATATCAGGCATACACCGCTTTCTCTCTGAATTATATCTGCAATGCATACATTATAACTTAAAAACGAATCCATATCCATAATATTATCATATTTTATATAATACGAATTTTCAACAAAATTTTCTATTATAACAAAAGCAGGTATCCGGCTTTTACACCGGATACCTGCTCTCTAAGCGTATATTTTATTAATCTTCAATAGCTATATACTTATTGTTCTCAACCTTCTTTACTTCCTTCTTAGGAATATCAAGCCTTAAGATACCATGTCTGAAGCTTGCCTTAATCTCATCCTGTGTCACAGCTTCTCCTACATAAAAGCTTCTCTCACATGAGCCGGCATAGCGCTCCTTGCGGATATACTTGCCTTCCTTGTTCTGCTCATCCTTATCAAGACCTTTAGCAGCCCTGATTGTAATATAGCCATTGTCAAGCTCTACTGTAACTTCATCCTTCTTAAATCCAGGAAGATCCATCTCAAGCTCATAGCCATCATCGGTTTCCTTTATATCTGTATTCATCACATTTTTAGCTCTGTGACCGTACAGCTTTTTCTGTGCTCTGTCAAGCTCTCTTTCTCCGAAGAAATCACCATCAAACAAATCATCAAACATATTGTTAGCACCAAAAATACTAGGCATCAACATAAGTCATCATCCTTTCTTCTCTCTAAAGCTTTGATGTCATATTGTTTTCAATCACTTTGACAAGTGGAAGATTTTCTTTTTCTCTTCCCTTGTTCTGAATACGTTATACATCTGTTGTTAGCACTTGTCAATAGAGAGTGCTAATGTTTAATAATTTCTTTATAATCATAATATTTCATTCATATTTTTTATATTTTTATTATTTTCTGGCGTAATATTATGCATTTAATCCGGCGGTAAAACCGCTGCTCCATGCCCATTGCAGGTTGTATCCTCCGCAGCAGCCATCGACATCCAACACTTCACCGCAAAAATACAGTCCCTCGCATAGCTTAGACTCCATAGTGTCAATATTCACTTCGTCAAGACGAACACCGCCACTGCACACTTGGGCAAAGGCAACACCTTTAGATTGTACTATCTTTACTGTAAAGTGCTTTAACATTTTCACAAGCTCCGTAGTCTTTCCGGATGACTGCTTAATAATCAGATTCATCAGCTTTTTATTTACCAGCCCTGTAAGAAAATCGACCAACATGCTCAAGTCATGCTGCTGCACTGCTTCTCGTTTACGCATGGACTTTTGCATATCGGATTTAATCTTATCTATGTAGGATGTAAGCTCCGCTTCGGAATATTCCGGCATAAAATCAAGCTCTGCCGTAACCTTCCTTCCCACTTCAAGCGCCGCCACCTGAAATACAGGTATTCCAGATATGCCGTTGTCTGTAAGCTGAATCTCACCTTGGTCAGAAGCAGCGTACTTATTGTCAATAAAAAGCTTTACACTGCCCTTTGCGCGCACACCGGAAATCTCTTTAAAGAACCTCTCCTCGCAGCCTAATGCAACAAGTGCCGGAAGAGGCTTCACAATGTGATGTCCGAAGCTGCGTGCTATATTATAGCCTAACTCGCAATTATATTCATGAGTTCCTGCATTTTTACTGCCTGATATTCCCTGATTGCATACGCATCCTGCTGCCGAGCCTGTTGCAACGATAACTTTTTCACATACACATAAAAATTTTTCTGTCTGAAATAAGCCATCAATGTCAGCAGCAGAATTTGTTTTTTTATTATTGTTTTTTTCTTTATCGGAACCGCTGCTATTTTTATTACCGCCCTTGCTCTTTTTAGCGTCCGCTCTTGAATTCTCTGCCTGAGTATCTCTTATAGTCCCAGAAATAATGAATTCATTGTCTTTCTTTTTCACAGAAGCTGTCTCACAGCCGCATATCAGGTCAATCCCATATTTTGCAAGGCATTGCCTTAAACAGTCTAGCACTGATGAAGCCTGCTCACTGTAGGGATATACATATCCGTCCCTGTTCCGCACAAGCATTCCTTCTTCACGGAAAAAATCAGTGACAGCCTTAGAATCAAAGCGGTCTATCACACTTATGATATCTTCTGTACTTCCGCTGTCAGTATGATAACAGCTCTCATCAAGTCTATAGTTAGTGAGATTGCATTTGCCGTTTCCTGTAGCTAAAATCTTCTTTCCCGGTCTTGGCAGTACTTCAAGAAGAGCAACTCTTTTATACCTGCCATAGTACGCACATCCACCATTTCTTTCTTCACTGCCGCTTTTTTTTGCTGCCTGTATAGCTGCCATCATGCCGGATGCTCCGGCTCCAATCACAACAACATCATATTTCATGAAGTGTGGTCCTCCAAAAATTCGTATAATTCTTCTAAATCTTTAACCTGCATGCCGACATATATCTCGCGCTGCAAATCTATAGGTAAATCTGTCACTTTAATGTCAGTATAGTCATATATTGTCATAAAATCTTCGTAGTAGACTACAACTCGTCCATCAAGTGCATATAAAATAAAATTCTCCGTTGCACTGTAGGTAGGCGCATCATAACTCTTTCTGACTACAATCTTCGAAGCAGAGAACTCAACGAGATTAACAGCACATAAACCATTATCCACATCGTCATCACTGGGATTTTCCATATATTTTTTCAGCACATCTGCATATGCTTCTCTGTCAAGACCGAGAATTTCTATTGACGGAACAACCGTATAGCTTGTTGACATGTGATTATTGATATTGTAGTTCTCTATTATAAGTTCCGTGTCCCGCTTTACAACAGCTTCATCAGACGCTGCTGCCTCGCGCGCCTCATAGTAATCCTTTGCAGGCAGAACCTCACGATTGTTTTTTATGATAGCATAATAGCCTATACAGTAGCAGGTTACAAACAGTGTCGTAAGAGTAATAAAGCAGATAATATACAATTTCCGCATTTCGCACATCCTTTCCGCAAATTGCTTTTTAGGTAACTTTCCAAGCCGCATTAAATTAGGAATGCTCTTAATGGTTACTTTTTGTATATTGTCTGCTTTATTTTATTATTTTATTCTGTCACCGGTAAAAAAATATGGTATGGAATCAAAAAATGGTATCGAAAGTTCCCCTTCGGCCTTATCCTCTAAGTAGAGCATTCCATCCCTGTCCATGAATTCACCTACAAACTGGCGGCATATTCCGCAAGGGTAAGCATATTCGCCTGTCGAACAGACAACAGCTATAGCCTTAAAGTGCTTTGCTCCCTCCGAAACAGCCTTGACTGCTGCTGTTCTCTCTGCACAAATAGCCGCACCATATGATGAATTCTCAATATTACAGCCTCCGAAAATTCTTCCGTCATCTGTCAGAATCGCCGCACCCACATTAAACTCTGAATATGGTGCATATGCATTATTCATATATTCTTTCGCTTTATTTATAAGCATTTCTCTCTCTGTCATATCTATATCCTCCAATTTGTATTTATTAGTCTCTGGTTATCCCTATAGCTGCAAGGATTTCCTCCTGTCCCTTCTCCATGACAGCCGCTTCATCAGGAGTCATATGGTCATATCCGAAAAGGTGAAGCATACTGTGGGCTGTAAGGAATGCAAGCTCCCTCTTAGCTGAGTGTCCATACTTATCTGCCTGCTCATACACCTTCTCAACAGAAATGACAATATCACCGAGCATGAGCTCACCACTCTCAGGGTTAAAGCAGTCATCCCTATCTTCCAAAAAATCAAATTCACCTGCCTCTTCATAATCTACAAGCGGAAATGAAAGAACATCAGTAGGATTGTCAATGTTCCTGAATTCTTTGTTGATGGCATGGATTGATTCATTGTCAGTAAGAGTCACGCTCACCTCCGCCTCATAAGGACAGTTCTTGTAATCCATTGCCTGATTTATGACATCCTCTATAACCTTCTTATAGTCAAAGTCAAAATCAACCTTTGTCTCCTCTTCAATAGTAATAGTCATTATCTACACACCTCGTTTCTTCTGCTTATCCGTCTTTACTTTTTTTCTGGCTGAGCCGTCTGAATTATTATCAGACTGCTCCCTTACTGCCGGCTTTTTTCGATCCTCATACTCGTCATATGCCTTAACAATCTTCTGCACAAGAGGATGACGCACAACATCCGAGCTTGTCAGGCGGCATATTCCAATCTCCTCGACATGCCTAAGAACCTTCAGCGCAGTGTCAAGTCCGCTTGCCTGGTCATGCGGAAGATCCTTCTGTGTCAAATCACCTGTTATGACTACCTTTGAGCCAAAGCCTATTCTTGTCAGAAACATCTTCATCTGTGCAGGTGTTGTATTCTGCGCTTCGTCAAGAATTATAAAAGAATTGTCAAGTGTTCTTCCTCTCATATATGCAAGCGGTGCAACTTCTATGAGCCCTTTCTCCATATTGTGCTGGAAGCTGTCCGCACCCATAATCTGATAAAGTGCATCGTACAATGGTCTTAAATATGGGTCTACCTTGCTCTGCATATCACCCGGAAGGAAGCCTAACTTTTCCCCTGCTTCAATGGCAGGTCTGGTAAGTATTATTCTGTTTACTTCGTTGTTCTTAAATGCATTGATTGCCATTGCCATCGCAAGATATGTCTTACCTGTTCCGGCAGGCCCCACTCCGAACACTATCATTCGCTTCTTAATCGCATCTATATATTCCTTCTGACCTATAGTTTTAGGCTTGATAGGCTTGCCAAGTACTGTTCTGGCAATCACGTCAGCGTCAAGCTCGGACAGTGCTTCCGCCTTATCTTCAAATGCAAGGCTTAGTGCATAATCAACATTCTGCTATGTTATAGCATTGCCTCTCCTTGACAATTCAAGAAGCTGTGCAAACACTGCCGCCGCTCTTTTTACAGCAGTCTCCGCTCCGATAAGCTTAATCTCACTATCCCTTGCAACAATAGTGACCTTAAGCGTTCTCTCTATCTTTTTGACATAGGCATCACAGCTTCCGAAAATATTACTGCTGTGTTCTGCCGGTATATCTATTATGTTCTCAATTATACTCAATCCCAATTTCCTCCCTGTCGCACTCGGACTCAATTACATACACAATGCCCGACATCTGCGCTTGTTCATCGTTAATTGTTATTGTAACATTATTTTCTATAATTTGAATACCCTTTTCTTGTAATTTTTCTAAATAATGTGAAAATTTTTCGTTTAAAATATATTCAAGCTCGTCATCTGTATAAACCGCTTCTGTTAACGTATACTCATTGTGATATATTGTATCCACACCAAGAGGAAGATAGAAGTTCTGGTAAAGGCACAGGCTGCTGCTGCTTGTAATAACATCCTTATATTCATATTTTTCCCTATATATATCAAAATTAAGCTTTTTGTTAAAAAAACGAAGCTTTACACTTTTATAGCTGTTCCCTGTATACTCTTTTTTTATGTAAATGCGTTCGAGCGTATCCTTATAAGGAAACTCAACAAGCAATTTTACATCCCCATCAGCATACACGTTCTCCTGATTTATAGGCTCGGATGACTCGTCAAGCGTAATCACTACTCCGCTTATCAGGACATCCCCTTTATGCACTTCATCGGAAGGTTTCACCACCGGTGTTCCGCTCCTTGCTATTATGCTATATACCTTGCCATCGTACCGCGCTGTCATGCTAGACGGATTTCTTTCACTAAGCGCCCCTGTCGATGGCACTTCTGATATCTCATCATTGTTCTCTCTGACATCTATGTCTAAGGATGTACCGTGTACCGCTGCCGAAACCCATATTATATCATCAAAATCACGCCTTATCTGTGCTTCTAACATTTCACAGTCAATGTCACTTATCTTTGTTCCATATGTGATACCGTTTTCCCTTAGATATTTATATAAAGTATCATCAGAATTTGAATAATTTCCGTCAAGTCTTATATTCCAGATAAACCGTCCGAGAACAAGCATAACCGTGACAAACAAAATCACACCTGCAATAAAGAACTGATGCTTCAATATATCTCTTAACACAAACGGAAAACCTTTTTTTTGCTTAAGCTTTATATGTGGTCTTGTTTTTCTCACAACCGGCTTCAGTTTATAATAATCCTGCACAGATGTAGCAAATGTGCATTTATCGCTTTCAGGCTGTAAATCATGCACTAATATCCCTCTGTTCATGCAGAGATTAAAAAAACGCTCCGCACAAAATGAATCAACCTCTAACACCGTATAGCCCTTAACCCACAATATTCCCATACTCTCCCCGATTCCGACAAGGCTACTTTAATTGTATTGCCTTTAACTCTCCCCGAATCATTATTTCGCTGTCGCCATAATATTCCACATGCATGCGCTCTCCTGTGACCACTATAAAGCCATTCCTTACTCTCAGCTTTAACTGCTTATCGCTCAGCTCCTTCACCGCCTCAACTCCCTCAACGAACAACTGTCCGTTACCTACCGTGGTAAGATTATACTCCTTACAAACCGCATCCTTTGGGATAAACATTGCTTCAAAAAGCTTTTCTTTACTTCTCATCCTCACCTCATGCGGTAAATTATCACTTTATAATATGAAAAACAGCAAAAAAATATGACAGACGCATAACACGTCTGTCATAAAATACACTTGTACTTCA
>OGOD01000530.1_pt1 | contig 32628 bp, 28 predicted proteins | sample 1573631 | NCBI WGS metagenome assembly OGOD01 (sample SAMEA2581895, study PRJEB24529) | metagenome | biome: Human gut stool | place: China | collected 2011
TCAGCCAGTTTCTTGGTATCTGTCCTTTCCTTGGAGTTTCCAAAAGAACAGATACGGCAGCAGGCATGGGAGGGGCGGTAATCTTCGTTATCACGATATCATCGCTTCTTACAAGCATAATATATAATTACCTGCTTGTGGGCTTACATATTGAATATCTGAAGACCATCGTTTTCATTCTTGTGATTGCGGCACTTGTACAGTTCGTCGAGATGTTCCTAAAAAAGAGCAGCCCGTCACTGTATAAGTCTCTTGGAGTATATCTCCCGCTCATCACAACCAACTGTGCGGTGCTCGGTGTTGCACTTACAAATGTACAGAAGGATTATGGTATTCTTCCGTCGGTTGTGAACGGCTTTGCAACCGCTGTAGGTTTTACAATCTCAATCGTTATTCTCGCCGGTGTGAGGGAGCGCATTGAGTACAACGACATTCCGGAGAGCTTCAAGGGTACACCTATAGTCCTCGTGACAGCAGGACTTATGGCTATCGCCTTCATGGGCTTTTCCGGAATTATCTAGGGAGGTGCGGCAATGAACGGAGTATTGATTGCGGCGGCTGTCGTAGGTATATTGGGAATCATTATCGGAATCTTCCTCGGCGTATCGGGTGCGAAGTTCGAGGTCAAGGTTGACGAGAGGGAGACTCTTGTCCGTGAACAGCTTCCGGGAAATAACTGTGGCGGCTGCGGCTATGCGGGCTGTGACGCCTGCGCCAAGGCGATTGTTGAGGGCAAGGCGCCTGTCAATGCATGTGCCGGATGCAGCGAGGAGAACTTAGCTGTCATCTCATCTGTTATGGGTGTTGAGGCTGAGGCTTCTGAGAAGAAGGTTGCCTATGTGAAGTGCTCAGGTGACTGCGACAAGGCTAAGTCGAACTACACCTATACAGGAATTGAGGACTGTAAGATTGCGGCACAGATGCAGGGCGGCGGTCCTAAGGCATGCTCTTACGGCTGTCTCGGCTACGGAAGCTGTAAAAAGGCATGTCCATATAACGCTATCACAATAGTGAACGGACTTCCTGTTGTGGATGAAGAAAAATGTGTCGGCTGCGGAAGCTGTGTCGTCACCTGCCCTAAGCAGCTTATGGCACTCCGCCCGGTGAGAAAGAGAACTGTGACTGTCGCATGTAATTCACCTGAAAAGGGCAAGCCTGTCATGGATGCCTGCCAGGCAGGCTGTATCGGCTGTACCCTCTGCACGAAGGAATGTCCTTTCGGTGCAATCACCATGAACGGAAATATCCCTGTGATTGACTATGAGAAATGTAAGGGCTGCGGCAAGTGTGCGCTGAAGTGTCCTAAGAAGGTAATTAAGCTGGTGCAGGGGTAAGAATTGCCTGTATTTATGGGGGACATGATCAATTTAGAGATTTAAACATTAATATTCTAAGGTTTCAGAGCCGTGATGCGTGTGCATTGCGGCTCTTTTTGCCGTATGTTTGTCAAAAACGACCGTTTACGTTAAAATGGTGGATAATGATTTTATTTCCATTTATATGAGCCGGTTAGATACACTCTATGAACATGGCAGGCTGGAGAAGTTAATGCATGCTGCTAACCGGAAGCATATCGAGGAAAGTGTTCTGAAAGCGGCAGAATGATAATTGTACCTTGTTGGGAAAAATAAGAGCGTATTTTATAAAAAGAAAATAAAAATTGCTTATATTATGAAATATATTGCATATAATAATATAAATATAAATAACACGCAAAAAAAGCTTGCATTTTATTAAATGAGGTGATATATTGTGGGTACAATAAAAGAAAAAGGATGTGTCAGTATGAAGATTCAAGCTGTTTTGATTGATGGCTTCAAAAATTTATCAAACGTAAAAATCTCTTTTGATAATATTACGGCTCTTGTTGCACTTAATAATTTTGGTAAGTCGAATGTGCTTTCCGGCATTGATTTTGGGTTAGCATTTATTAAAGCTACAATTGAAGATAAAAAGGAAATGATGGCAAATTCTAATTTAATTCCAATTAATTGTAATATGATTGGAAAAAATTATAAGTATGAGATGGAGGTGTCTACTGATATTCATGGTCAGGAGTACATCGTCCAGTATGGCTTTGAATTTGTATGGAAAAATAGTGAGGATATGGAGCCGGGAATTGTTTCTGAGTTTCTGAAAGTTAAGCTTAACGAGAAGGGACAGAAGTTTACTCAGTTAATCAATAGAACGCGGGACACAGCATTATATAAGAGCTCTGAGACAGGACGATGCTCGTCAAAGATAAAGGTTGATTCTGCAGAGCTTGTTGCAAATAAACTAAGAGCCTACGATGAGTTATATTATGCAGAGATTATTACAAAGCTAAATGGAATGAAGATATATATGGAAAATAATCTGGATGCAAAGAGTTTTTATCAGCCAGACCCAATTATTCGTAAGGGATTTGAAAATGAGATGATTAACGCTGATAATCTCCCACGTATTATCTTCAATTTGAAGAAACAGAATCCGGATAAATTTGAATTGTTGAAAGATGTGTATTTTCAGTTATTTCCAGATATTGAGGATGTTATTGTAAAGAATTTCAAAATCAATGCAGATGAAAATGACCAGTTTCCTGACGATGCGCCATTTGTATTTACGAATTCCATCTATGTATTATTTGTTAAAGATAAAAACTTAGTGAACCCAGTTAACTTTTCAATGATGTCAGATGGAGCAAAGAGAGTATTTATGATACTGACTAAGATAATTGTATCTAGTGTAAGCAATATCTCATTGATAGCGATCGAAGAGCCTGAGAACTCTGTTCATCCCGGACTGTTCCAAGCATATATACAAATTATAAGTCAGTTGTTAGATGATTGTAAGGTAATTATTACTAGTCATTCGCCATATATTATCAGCTATTTAAACCCTTCCTGGCTTCATGTTGGTATGAATAGAAAGCCCGGCGTGGCCGAGTTCTTTGCTTTTAAAAAATCAGGTCAGAAGCAGTTGGAGAATGATGCAGCTGAATTGAATATGAGTATGGGAGATTATCTGTTCTCAATGCTTGCCGATTCAGAGAGTAGCATAAGCGATTATTTGGAGTGTGATGTCTATGAGTAAATGTCTTGTGCTTTTTGTAGAGGGAGATACTGAGGTTGAATTATAAAAGTATCAGGAAAGAATGGATACGATAAGCTCCAGAGTTTATACAAGCAAGCCAATAAAGTCTATTACAAAGGAATACAGAGCAATGGTATGATAGAACGCTTGAATATTGAAAAAATTGCAAATACAGTGAAAGAACAGCTGAATCCATTATATAAGGCTCTTGGAGTGGAAAAAAATAGATAATACCAAAGAAAGCCTTCTTCTGCAAGGAGATTTTGCAAAGGATGTATAGCAATATGGCAGTACATCACGGTGGAAAAGTAGGAAAAGCGGGTAAGACATTTCCAAGATAAAAGAAAAGCTCATAAAAAATGAGTGAAGGAGAAATTGTGGAAGAACGCAAAATTTATATGGCTCCTATGCCAGAGGTGATTTCCACCCGGATTCGGATATCTACATTATGATACTTATTGATATAACAGACCTTGATTTGAAGGAATATAACACAAAATTATCATATATGACATTTGACTTTAATCTTGACCATGACCTTGATATTAAACCAATAGCGAAAAATGAAGAACATTTTAAGAAGTGGTTAGATAATTATCCATTTTATGCAAATATAAACAGAGAAGGAGTGGTTTTATATGGAGCAGCCTAATGGAGAGGAAAGAGGGACAAGGAAAGATTTATTGACATGGTTTAAAAATATTGTGAAGCTCGATTAGCATAATGATGAAATAGTGTGATAGGCACTGCGGCAGAGATTGACGCAGTGCCTTTTTGCGTACGCGAGAGTATGAAGGCTGGGACATGGGGCTGGTATAATCCAAAGTCCAAAATAAAAAATGCAACATTTTCTACAAAATGTTGCATTTTTTATTTACACACTATATTTCGGAGCTTTTCTGCAAAACTTAACCCCTATTTTTAAAATTTTTTTAACTTTTTTTCTGCCTGTGCCATTCCACCAATATATAGTATAGGGCTTTTTTCAAAATGCAACATTTTGTAGAAAATGTTGCATAATCCAGCCGGAAAAACAAGGAGGTTTTTATGCTGAAGCTAACACTTCGCCCCGGTGATTTCATAGATGTCGGGGAGAACATCAGGGTGGTATTCTCCGGTGGCTCGGCAAACAATATCCATCTGCTGATTGATGCACCGAAGGACGTCAACATCGTAAGGAATACGGCACAGCAGAGGAGAGAGAAGTCCCCATATTATGCGGAGCCTAAGCTCTCACCGAAGGCGCAGAAGGAGATTGCAGACATCCTTATGCAGGAGAAAAAAGGCAGACAGGATGGCACGGTCGCAAAGGACCGAAGTTAAGACGATAATAAAGCAGGGAAATCCTAGGCTCTCTGTTTTTATTATAAATAAAAAAAATGTGCAGGAACGGATTCCTGTGCAATAACAACATGGAGGTAATTTAATATGGTAGTACAGCACAATTTACAGGCAATGAATGCCAACAGAATGTTAAACATCACAACAGGCTCACAGTCTAAGTCAGCAGAGAAGTTATCCTCAGGCTACAGAATCAACCGTGCAGCAGATGACGCAGCAGGTCTTTCAATTTCCGAGAAGATGAGAAAGCAGATCAGAGGTCTTGATCAGGCTTCAACTAACGCTGAGGACGGTGTATCCGCAGTACAGACAGCAGAAGGTGCACTCACAGAGGTTCACTCAATGCTTCAGAGAATGAACGAGCTTGCTGTTCAGGCTTCCAACGGAACTAACTCCAAGACAGATAGAGACGCTATCCAGTCAGAGATTGACCAGCTCACAACTGAAATTGACAGAGTTGCAGAGACAACTAAGTTCAACGAGTCATACCTCTTAAAGGGTGATGCAGATGGAGCAACTAAGAAGATGTATCTTGAGGCTCATGATGCAGGTCTTAAGGGAAAGCTTACTGACAATGGCGATGGTACAGCAACATTTGTTATGGATGACCTTAAAGCTGGTGACGGCGTAACAATTGCTGGTAAGAGCTATACAATCGGTGCTACAAAGGATGATACAGATGCTCTTATTACTGCTGCTGACGGTAATAGCCATGCAGATATAGTTATCAATGGTACAACATACAAGTATATGGCTGCGCAGGGTACAGGAGCTGATGATAGTGCAGCTAATGCAAAAGAAGGTTACTATGCAGACGGAAAATGGACAGCAACAGGTGATGCCAAGTCAGTTGATGATTTAAAGACAGCAGCGAAAGCAGGTTCAACTGTAGAGGCAGATGGAAAGAAGTTAACATCGCTTAAGGCAGCAGATGTAACAGCAGGTGTTTCATCTGATGATTCATCGGTTATCACAAAGGCAAATGCTTATGTGCTTGCTGCAAATGAGCTTCTTGCAGCTAACAAGATAGGTGACACAGAAGGAAATGCTGCGGTTACTGATACCGCAGATGCCGCAATCACACTTAATAATGGTAATGGAACATTCAAGATTAAGCTTGCTCAGACAGAGGTAGCAGAGAAGCTCAACTTCAACCTTCACGTAGGTTCAGATGCCGATATGACCAACAAGATCAATGTCAACATCGAGACAATGAGTTCAAGCTATCTTGGAATCAAGGGTCTTAATGTATCTGATGATACAGGTGTTGCTGCTACATACGCAGTAGACGCTATCGCTGATGCTCTCCAGAAGGTATCAGACCAGCGTTCATCACTCGGTGCTGTTCAGAACAGACTTGAGCACACAATCGCTAACCTCGACAATGTTGTTGAGAATACAACATCAGCTGAGTCACGTATCCGTGATGTTGATATGGCTGAGGAGATGGTTGAGTACAGCAAGAACAACATTCTTGCACAGGCTGGACAGTCTATGCTTGCACAGGCTAATCAGGCTACACAGGGAGTTCTCTCCTTACTCGGCTAATTCCTGCTTGATATTATCTGCTTCCGGCGGAATGATTATTCCGCACGGAACAGCAGCATAAGCTTTAAAAGGCTCTCATACCGGTTTTCCGGTATGGGAGCCTTTTTGCTGTGAGGTCTTATCGTGGGTGGCAAAATACCTTTTTATTCTAATATCATATTTTTGAGAGAAAAATGTAATGGCAAGTTTTTTTAAGGTGTGGTAAAATGATTAAATAAAAATGATTAAATAGCATGAAAGCAGGTGTGGAACCGGACTTCAGAAAAGTAAGCAATGCTCCGGAAAAAGTAAGCAATGCTCCGGAAAAAGTAAGCAATGCTCCAAAAAAAGTAAGCAATGACACATAAAATAAAGATTGGACCAAAATGAAAAAGCAATCAACAATTAACAGAAATGACTTACTCCTGTGCACAGGGCTTCTCCTGGCAGCTCTGTGCATTTGGTGTGCCATTTTTTTTGTGCAGAGGAACGGGAGCCGGGATGGACTGATGGTGGTTGTAACTGTAGATGGAGAGGAATATTACAGCGCTCTGCTGGCGGGGGAAAATCAGCAGGCAGAAAGAAGAGAGATAGACATAGACGGTCACAACAAGGTGGTCATCGCGGAAGGTGAGGTATGGATGGAGGAGGCGGACTGCCCGGACAAGCTGTGTATTTCGCAAGGGAAGATAAGCAGGTCGGGACAGACGATTATATGTCTGCCGAATAAGACTATGGTGACGATTAAAGGGGGAAAGAGCGAGTATGACGGCGTTGCACAATGATGGACAAAAAGCGGCTCCGGCAGGTTACAGAGAGCCGGAAGGTGATAAGCGGACGAAAGGTGATAATGGTAACACTGAAGCGACCAAAAATAACCGTCCACATGGCGCCCGCAGCGTCGCCTTCTGCGGCATGTTCACTGCAGTGGCAATCGTGATGGGCTACATAGAGAGCTTTATAGTGATACCGGGGCTGCTGCCGGGCATGAAGCTCGGGCTTGCCAACTGTGTCATACTTTTTGTGCTTATGGGATACGGATTTGGGAGTGCGGCGCTTGTGAGCCTTGTCCGGATAATAGTTGTGAACAGCCTGTTTGGGAACATGACTGCCGCAGTATTTTCGCTTGTGGGAGCGGCGCTAAGTATACTTGTCATGAGCCTGTTGAAAAAGAGCGGGCGTTTTTCGATGGTGGGTATAAGTCTTGCGGGAGGCGTGGCGCATAATCTGGGACAGGTGCTTGTGGCGATGGTTATATTTGAGAATGTGGGGATGTTCTGTTATTTTCCGGCACTGATTGTGACCGGCATTGCGGCAGGAGTGTTTGTGGGTATTCTGGCAGGGCTTGTGTACGCTAAGGTTCAAAGGCATTTATAGAATATATGATGTAAAATGAAGCCCCGCAATCTATCTATATTATTTATAGAGAGATTGCGGGGAATGCTATGCACGATTGTGCCTTTTCATATCTATATATTCAAGCTGATATCATGTGCTGAAAGCATATTATGTTGATATGCTTATAAACTTAATACATCAGAAATTTCCGAAAAATCGATGAACAGATCGTCATATATATTCACCTTGATAATTGAGTCGAAAGGGTACTGGACGCTCACTATATTATTTTCAAAAAAATTCACCGTGATGATTTTTCTTTTTGAATCTACAATCCAATATTCGCGGACTCCATATTTCTTATAATAATAAAGCTTTCTGATGTAGTCATCGGATGAATTGCCGGGTGAGGTGATTTCAATTATGAAGTCGGGAGCACCGTTACACCGCTTTTCGTCTAATTTATTTTTGTCACAGACAACCATGATGTCCGGTTGAACAATTGTAAGCGGGGTGTCGGACAGCTTGACATCGAAGGGGGCAGTGAATACACTGCATTGCCCCTTTTTGTTCTTGATATAATTAAAAATGATATTTGATAATTGCATTGATAGTGCCTGATGTATATGCGATGGACCAGTCTTTTTACACACGATGCTTTCAAATACTTCCGCTCTTTTAGCTTCGGGTAAAGCCTCGTACTGTGTAAGGGTTATTAATTCAGGCTTAAGCTGTGAAGCAGGGGTCATAATGTACACTTCCTTTCGATTCGTCATACAGATTAATATATTCTATGTGGATTATCGGCAAAATTCGTTGTGTAAATCTATGCTCAGTAATGTGTTCAGATAAATATATTTTATCAGAGAATCTATAAGGCTGCAATAAAGATATTGCGTAAAAGTGCGGAAAAGCCGCAAATAAATATGTTATAGCTCCGCCGGCTGCTTATACAGAAGAAGCACGGCGTCGGAATGTTTTTATGCTTTTCTGAGTGAAAACAGAACATAATAACAGTTTTTTAAATCCCATAGTTGCAAAACAAATGTTTTGAGGTTATTATATAAACAAGTGTTTTGGTAAGACTTAATTGAAAATATTGAATTTGAAAGGATTTTTATTATATGAAGGGCGAGGTTTTCCAGTTATGCAGCGTGATTACGGCTGCTAAGAATGCATTGAATACACAGACATTTATACAGTATGAACCACTCAGCTATGAGCGTGGAACGGTTTTTCAGTTCATTCCTGAGGCAGAAGGACAGAAGGGTGAGATGATTGAAGGCGTTGACAGCTGGTATGCAAGATGCGTGTATAATGGAATGGAGGATGTCAAGATATTGGCGCCTACAGCGGTTAAGGACAGAAGAGTTCTCGGCTTCGTGAATACATCCCAGAATATCATGCTGTGCTTTTACCCTGATGATGTGATTCATATGTGGATGCCAAGATGGGTCATGGACAAGGACAGAAAGGGCTGGCACATTATATACACTGAGAAGATATGGGAGAATCACCCGGCAGGTAAGCCTGAATACAAGGATAACACAGAGATTTTTAAGGCGGCACTTGCGGAAATCAGCAGGTTTTCCAAGGAGCTTGGCTTTGAGGGCTGGTCTAATGTATTTAACCGCTCCATTGCCATGCTTGAAGGCGGCTTTGATTATGCCGCCGATGATGAGAAGATTCTCGAGGAGTTCAAGAAGAAGGGGCGCAGCATGCCGCCTAGAACCCATCTTGAGCTTCCGGGACATAACAGGGATTTATTTGAGGCAGCCTCCAATGCGGATGTATTCGGCGGCATGGGCTCATGGAATGACGGACCGGCTGCAAAGGCAGCAACAGAAGGAAAGCTGGAGGAGTATAATAAGCTTTCAGATATGCTCTTCAATCAGATTGCACTTGCGGTAATGTATGCAATCAACCAGTGGTAGGAAAAGAATATGATATCATATATTAAGGGTGAGCTTGTGGAGCTTACAGAGAATGCCATCGTACTTGACCATGATGGCATGGGCTTTTTAATAATGATGCCGGCTTCCATCCTTGCGAAGCTTCCGGCGATAGGAAGTGAGCTTAAGGTACATACATATCTGTATGTCAAGGAGGATGCGCTTGACTTATATGGATTTTTGACAAAGGATGACCTTAAGGTGTTCAGGCTTCTTATAACAGTGAGCGGTATAGGCCCTAAGGGTGCGCTTGCCATATTGTCAACCATGTCACCTGATGATTTGAGATTTGCTGTGCTTGCCGGGGATTCTAAGACAATATCCAAGGCACCGGGAATAGGAAGCAAGACCGCCCAGAAGCTTATCATAGAACTGAAGGACAAGCTTAAGATAGAGGATGTGCTTGATGGCGGGGCGGACGGAGGCTATGAGCCGCAGAGTGATATGGGTGATACGGCTGCAGCGGAGGCGGTCATGGCACTCACCGCATTAGGATATTCTTCCGCAGATGCCACAAGGGCGGTAAGGCAGGTGGACGGCGGGGCTGATATGGATTCGGAAGCACTGCTTAAGGCTGCACTTAAGAAGCTGGCATTTATGTAAGACCTTCATGCTTAAGCTGGAGGTTCATGGAAGGGAGTAACTTTTAATGGAAAAGAGGATGATTTCCACCGAATTTACGGAAGAGGATATGCCTATAGAGTCGAGTCTTCGTCCGATGGCACTGGCGGATTATATCGGCCAGGAAAAGGTGAAAAAGAATCTTAAGGTATATATAGAAGCAGCAAAGAGCAGGCAGGAGCCGCTTGACCATTGTCTTTTCTACGGACCGCCGGGACTTGGAAAGACAACCATAGCGGGAGTTATCGCTAATGAGATGGGGGTGCATCTTAAGGTGACCTCCGGACCTGCGATAGAGAAGCCGGGGGACATGGCTGCGATACTAAGCAATCTTCAGGAGGGTGACCTGCTCTTTGTGGATGAGATACACCGTCTTAACAGGCAGGTTGAGGAGGTGCTCTACCCTGCTATGGAGGATTTCGCGATAGACATTATGATTGGAAAGGGCTCACAGGCGCGTTCGATAAGGCTTGATCTGCCTAAGTTCACACTGGTAGGAGCTACCACAAGGGCGGGACTTCTGACAGCGCCGCTCAGGGATCGTTTCGGTGTGATATGCAAGATGGATTTTTACACTGAGAGCGAGCTTAAAAAGATTATACTGCGTTCCGCAAATGTGCTTGCGATAGAGATTGATGATGAGGGAGCCACAGAGATGGCACGCAGGTCGCGGGGAACACCGCGTCTTGCTAACAGGCTGTTAAAGAGAGTACGTGATTTTGCACAGGTGCAGTATGACGGAAAGATAGATTATGAGGTCGCGAGAGCTTCACTTGACAGGATGGAGGTCGATAAGATGGGGCTTGACAGAAGTGACCGCCTTATTTTAACCACCATTATGGAGAAGTTCGCGGGCGGACCTGTAGGGCTTGACACTCTGGCGGCGGCCATAGGTGAGGATGCGGGAACGATAGAGGATGTCTATGAGCCTTATCTTATACAGAACGGCTTCATCAATCGTACTCCTAAGGGAAGGGTTGCGACACAGCTGTGCTATAAGCATTTTGGAATAGAAAGGTAATGGATTGGAATGTTGCAGGTATGGAGAATATAAGGATTATTGCGCATATTTATACTGATTTTGATGAGAAATTCGGCATTCCAAGGCAGAGCGGTATCGTAAAGCAGTGCCGTGGGAGAATAGTGTTTGAACCGGAATACCGCAATGAGGAGGCTCTTGCTGGGATTGACGGATACTCACATTTGTGGCTTATCTGGAAGTTCTCCGAAAGTGTCAGACAGGAGTGGAGCCCGACAGTGCGTCCGCCGAGGCTTGGTGGAAATAAGAGGGTGGGCGTGTTCGCGACACGTTCGCCGTTCAGACCTAATCCTATGGGACTGTCCAGTGTACGGCTTGAGGAGGTTATTGCCGACAGTACTGATGGACCGCAGCTTATCGTATCAGGGGTTGATATGCTTAACAAAACTCCTATTTACGATATCAAGCCATATCTGTCATACACCGATTCGCACCCTGAGGCTGTGTGCGGCTTTGCGGATGAGGTTAAGGATTACCGGCTTGAGGTTGTGATTCCTGAGAATGTATCAGCTAAGCTTGGGGAAAGCAGCTGCGATGAGCTGAGAGAGCTGCTTGCACAGGACCCAAGACCGGGGTACAGGCATGATGAATCCGCCGATGATTTATCAAAGATATATGGTATGAATTTTTCGGGACACAATATCAGGTTTTCCGTAAGGAAAAGAATACTCACAGTGATTTCATGTGATGACAACTGGACATTATAGATAGAAGTGTGCTATACTGGATAAGTATTTGTGATATTTACCTGTAAGAGTATTTTAGTTCGGGACAGCTTAGAGCAGATACTATAAGGATAAGGAGTGGATTGTATGCCAGCGAAGAACGAAGCAGAAGTGGCTATTGGCGGCAAGGTTATTACACTTAGTGGATATGAGAGCCGTGAATATATACAGAAGGTAGCAGCATACCTGGACAATAAGTTAGATGAACATAAGAAGATGGAATCCTATAACAGACTTCCGCTGGAATTTCAGAACATTATGATCCAGCTGAATATAGCGGATGAGTTTTTTAAGGCTAAGAATATGGCGGATACTCTTAAGGGTGATCTTGAGAGTAAGGACAAGGAAATTTATGATCTCAAGCATGAGCTTATCACCCTGCAGGCTAAGGCTGATAAGCAGGCGGAGGAGATTGCGCAGCTTAAGAAGGATGCACAGGATTACGAGAGCATGATTATTGGACTTGAAGCACAGAAGGATACGAAGAAGCAGTAATTAGGGGGGGGGATTTCCGTATGGAAGCCCCTTTTATAGTTTACAGGATTTGAAAGGATTAATATGATTGATATGGGAAACAGAGAGGTTCTTGCACCGGCAGGAACCTATGAGTGCTTCCGTGCCGCAATCAATGCAGGAGCGGATGCGGTGTATCTTGGAGGAAGCATGTTTGGTGCGAGGGCTTTTGCGGGGAATTTTGAGGAGGCTGAGCTTATAAAGGCTATCCGCACAGCACACTTGTATGGCAGGAAGGTGTATCTAACGGTAAACACTCTTTTAAGAAATGATGAGCTTGAGAAGCTTGTCCAATATGTGAAGCCCTACTATGAGGAGGGGCTTGACGCTGTTATCGTGCAGGACTATGGGGTATTTGCGGTCTTAAGGGAGGCGTTTCCGGGGCTTGACCTTCATGCCAGCACGCAGATGACGATTACGGGAAAATATGGTGCACAGCTTTTAAAGGATATGGGTGCAGCGCGTGTTGTACCTGCGCGCGAGCTTTCTGCTAAGGAGATAAGGGATATATATGATAACGTCGATGTTGAGATAGAGAGCTTTGTCCATGGCGCATTATGTTATTGCTACTCAGGACAATGTCTGCTCAGCAGCATGATAGGCGGAAGAAGCGGCAATCGCGGCCGCTGCGCACAGCCCTGCCGTCTTACCTACAGCGCGAACGGAATAAGTGAGAAATATCTTTTAAGCCCGAAGGATATGTGTACAATAGAGGCAGTTCCGGATATTCTTGATGCGGGTGTGTACTCCTTGAAGATTGAGGGAAGAATGAAGAGTCCCGAATATGTTGCAGGAGTGTCCTACGCTTACAGAAAATATGTGGATATGTACCTTGAAAAGGGGCGTGACGGCTACAGGGTCGAAGAGCAGGATATCAGACAGTTGATGGATCTGTACAACAGAGGTGGCTTCTGCAAGGGATATTACTATGCACAGAACGATAAGTCCATGATGACCTTCGACAGACCGAATCATCAGGGAATCGTCATCGGAAATATCAAAAACGGGGAGCTTATCCTGTCACAGGAGGTGAATCCGGGTGATGTGCTTGAATTTCCGGATGGAAGCGAATACACGACACCGACAGGAAAAAAGAGCGGAAGGCTTGCACTGCCTAAGGGAGTCCTTAAGAATCCTAAGAATGGTGCGGCTGTCTACAGGACGAGGAACAATGAGCTTCTAGGGCAGCTTCGGGCAGGATATATTGACAATGATATCAAAATTCCGGTCCGGATGGAGATATTCTTAAAGTCAGGTGAGAGAGCGTGCCTGAAGCTGCTCTCAGGGGACAAGGAGCTTGTTGTGTATGGCGATGTGCTGGAGCCTTCCGACAAGCGCCCGGCTGTGAGGGAGGATGTCGTAAAGCAGCTGAAGAAGCTTGGAGGGACAGCATTCTCAAGCGATGAAGGAAGCATAGTGACAGAAATACAGGGAAGCCCTTTTGTTCCAGTCAGGCTGTTGAATGACCTGAGAAGAAATGCGCTTGAGGAGCTGGAAAGCATGCTCTTATCAGGCTATAAGAGAAATCATGAATATATGAAGGTGCAGGCTTCGATGACTGCAGGGGTATTAGAAGCTGATGCTGCGCAGGAAAATGCCGGGGTACAGGAGATTGCCGATGCACAGGAAAATGCCGGGATACAGGAAAATACCGCTGCGCAGTGTAATGCAGCCTGTGAGGCGGGATTGACGGAGCGCAGGGATTACTCGGAGGGGCAGCATGACATCACTGTGCAGGTGATGAATAAGGAACAGCTTGAGGCAGTATTAAGAACGGCTCATAACAACGTGTCGAGAATATATATATCAACCGAGCTTTCAGGCATAGACGGAGCTATAATGATGAAGGGGATGGTTGATGAATATAATGCCGGCATTTCCGCCAATAATAGGAAAATAGAAGTCTATATGGCAATGCCGTATATTTTCAGGGACAGGGCGGTAACGCTTTTTGAAAGGAAGCTTGAGGATGTCAAGGCAGCAGGCTTCGACGGTATGCTCATAAGAAGCCCTGAGGAGCTTGGCTATATAAGGAAAAAGGGCTTGTACGAGCTGTATGCGGGCAGAGTGGTGGCTGATTATGATGTGTATACCTACAATAAAGCGGCATTTGATGAGTATATCAGGCTTGGCATACATGATTTTACCCTTTCGGAGGAGCTGAACGCAGGACAGCTGAGGGGGCTGTGCCGTTCTGTCCAGGATAGGAATATTTACCTGGAAAAGCTGGTGTACGGCTACCTCCCGCTTATGGTTACGGCAGGCTGTACCCTAAAGTATACTTCTAAGGACAAGCCGTGCGGCAGACCGGGCGTATATTATCTCACGGACAGAAAGGGTAAGCAGCTCGCGGCACTCAACAGCTGCAGCTATTGTTATAATCTTATATACAACAGTGTTCCGGAGTACCTGCTTGACAAGCCGGATGAGATAAGGAATATGGGAGTGGATGCACTCAGGCTGTCCTTTTCCATAGAAGGTGCCGATGAGGTCGAAAATATTATGAAAATGAATGCCGACAGTGTTAAAGCTTACACCAGAGGCCATTATAACAGAGGAGTAGATTAAGTGATAAATATAGTAACTGCCGTCTCAAAATACGTTTTTATATTGCTGGGGGCTGTTTTCTGCCTGCACGGATTTTTGGGACATGTCTTTTATAAAAAGAGGCGTGAACAGGGGAAGCAGAGAAAAGGAATAATTCAGATTATAATAGTCATCTGTATGACAGTGCTTGGGAATGTTATTCTCTTTATGAACAGGCAGGATTTTCTGTTTATCGTGTTTTTGTTCATGGAGCTGTTTTATTTCTTTTTCCTGCTCAATATATTTCCTATGATTTATAAGAGGTGTAACAGGATTCTTCTGAATGACATGGCATTTCTTATGTGTACGGGAATGCTGATGCTGGCAAGACTTGACACGGATAAGCTTATCAGACAATATCTGCTGATATGGGCAGGTACATTTGTGCTGATGCTGGTGCCGGTCATAGTGGAAAAGCTGCATTTTCTGATTAAGCTTGATGTGCTGTACTGTGTTGCCGGCATTGTCCTGTTGGGCGTGGTGTTCGTACTTGGCAATACGGTGTACGGCGCTAACCTTTCGATAAATATAGGAGGCTTTTCGCTCCAACCATCGGAGTTCGTCAAGCTTACATACGTGATGTTTATTGCGTGTATGCTCCGCGGTGAGAAAGCATTTGGCAGAATAGTAATCACGTCGCTGTGCGCGGCGGCGCATGTGCTTATCCTGGTTGCTTCTAATGACCTTGGTGCGGCGCTGATTTTCTATGTCACCTATATTGTCATGCTCTATGATGCCACACATAAGCACAGATATCTTGTCATGGGCGGTTTATGTGCGGTGCTGGCAGGTGTGGGAGCGTATTTTGTTATATCCCATGTCAGGGTCAGGGTTGATGTGTGGCTTGCTCCGTTCAAATATATAGATGGCAAGGGCTATCAGCTTGTACAGTCCATTTTTGCAATCGGAAATGGAGGCTGGTTCGGAACAGGGCTTACCAAGGGACTTCCGGGTTCTATCCCTGTAGTCACAAAGGATTTTATTTTCCCTGCAATTTCAGAGGAGCTTGGCGGATTGTTCGGCATTATCGTGATAATGGTATGCCTGAATGTGTTCCTTGAGATTATAACGGTTCTGTCCGAGAATAAGGACAGCTTCAACAGACAGCTACTTGGAGGCTTTGGAATAATGTATATTTTCCAGTGCTTTTTAAATATCGGAGGAACCATTAACTGCATTCCGAGCACGGGAGTAACGCTGCCGTTTGTGAGCTACGGAGGAAGCTCTGTCATAAGCTCCATGATAATGATTGCGATTATTCAGGGAATTGCTGCGCAGAATGTCAGGGATAATCCGCAGGCTGCTAAGGATGATGAAGGGAAGGCGGGTATTCCGGGAATTGATAAGTACGGCACTGACAGCGCAGATGCTGAGGAGCAATCCGAAAAAAATGGCGTCACGAGGTCTATGCGTTCTCCGCGCATGGTTGTCGGAAGCCTTATTCTTGTTCTTATAATAAGCGGATTTTATATATACGAGCTTGCGTCATTTGATGAGAGCATACTTGACAGCAGCTACAACAGAAGACTCAGCAAGATGAAGGAGCAGACGCTTAGAGGCTCTATATATGCGGCTACAGGTGAAGAGCTTGCCTCAAGTGTTGAAGGTGTGAATGGTGAAGCTGAGCGGGTATATACTTATGGCAGATTGTTCTCACATATCATCGGATATACCTATGGCGAAGGTGCGGGTCTTGAGGGTGTGTTGAACTATCAGCTTCTAAGAAGCAGTGAGCCGTTTGATGACAAGCTGCATGCAGAGCTTACCAACCATAAATATAGGGGAAATTCAGTTGTCACGACACTTGACTATGATATGCAGTCGGCGGCGTATGAGGCTCTTGGAGTGAACAAGGGTGCGGTTGTTGTAATGGACAGGAATGGTGCGGTTCTTGCGATGGTATCAAAACCTGATTTCAACCCTAACACGCTTATGACGGAGGGCACGGATGCCAATGCCGATGCACCTCTTTTGAACAGGGCGGTGGCAGGCTTGTATCCGCCGGGTTCAACATTTAAGACCGTTACACTGCTGTCATATTACAGGGAATGTAATGCGGGTGAAAGGTTTAAGAGCTTTGTGTATGAGTGCAACGGTGTATTCACAAGGGGCACCCTCTCTGTTGCCTGTGTAGGCCACATTGCGCATGGAAGTGTGGATACCTATGGTGCGTTCGCACACTCATGTAACGGAGCCTTTATCACTATGGGACTTGACACGGCGGTGGAGACAAGTATTAATACGGCACAGCAGCTCTTATTTAACACGGACATACATTACCATGACAATCTAGGACCTGTGACAAGCCGCTCACAGTATGTGCTTGGCGGGGAATCACCGGAATGGGAGATAATACAGACCAGCTTCGGACAGGGAGCAACGCTCATAACACCGCTTCACAATGCACTTATAATGCAGGCTGTGGCAAATGGCGGCACACTGTATGAGCCTTATATTGTCAAAACCATCTTCGCAAGCGTGGGACAGAGTGACCAGACCCCTGTGTCCCGGAAGATTGTATATTCGTACGATGGTTCGGATGGGGACGAATACTATGGCAGCATTATGACAGAGGATGAGGCGGACATGCTTTCCAGACATCTTAAGCAGGTGATTGAGGTGAGCTTCCCACATGTATTCTCTGAGGCTCCTTATGAGGCAGCCGGAAAGTCGGGTACAGCGCAGTATGGAACCTCCGGGTATGAACATTCGCTTTTTGTCGGGTACATGCCTTATGATGACCCCGAAATAATAGTCAGCGTTGTGCTTGAGAGCTTCAACGAGGGCGGAACACCGGACAGATATGCGGTGAATGTTGCGAAAGAGATTTTTGATGCGTGGTACAATAAAAATCATTGATATTGTTTGAAAAGTGGTTTATACTATACACAAGTCATATGTGACACACCATAATACAGGAGGGATTGCTGTGATACAGGCAACTAGCTGTGGCGGTGTGGTTATATTCAGAGGAAAGATACTTGTTTTATATAAGAATTTTAAGAACAAGTATGAGGGCTGGGTGCTTCCGAAGGGAACTGTCGAGGAAGGCGAAGATTATAAAGAGACAGCACTTCGTGAAGTGAAGGAAGAAACAGGAGTATCAGCCCAGATTATTAAGTATGTAGGTAAAAGCCAGTACACGTTTTCCGTGCCTTCAGATGTAGTTGATAAGGAAGTTCACTGGTATCTGATGATGGCAGACAGCTACTACAGTAAGCCGCAGAAGGAGGAGTTCTTTGAGGACTCAGGATATTACAAGTTCCATGAGGCGTACCATCTTCTCAAGTTTTCCAATGAGAAACAGATTTTAGAGAAGGCGTATGCGGAGTATCTGGAGCTGAGAAAGTCCAATCTGTGGGGAAACAAGAAGTATTATTAGTCATATTCGCCACTTATGATGAGCAGATTCCGCGCGTCGGGAAAGACCTGTGCGCCGGGATAAAAAAATAACCGCAGCCCTGATGTGGGGGCTGCGGTTGTTTTTTGTGGTTGGGACAGGGGTCTGGTACGTGTCCCAGAACTGGGACATGTACCAGACCCCTGTCCCAACGCACATTGTGCCGATGCATTAAAAAAGCTCCGAACGTCATTAAACCAGACATTCAAAGCTAATATAGGTCATGCGGATGGCGGGAGTCGAACCCGCACGATGTCACCATCGGCAGATTTTGAGTCTGCTGCGTCTGCCATTTCGCCACATCCGCGAACTAGTTCATGATAACAGATATCTAAGAAAAATGCAAATGTTTTTTGCTGAATTATGTAAAAATATTTTCACAGCATTGTCTTTCATTGCCTTTTATTGATTCTTCTATTTACTTTTTGATATTAGTGTCTTAAAATAGAATAGATATATTACAGTTTGCAGTGGGGAGGCAGTTGCCGTGGAGTGCCAGGAGTTCAGAAAAGCTATACCGGAATTCGTGAATATGAGACTTAGATATGACAAGATGGCAGAGTGCCTTTCACATGTTAAGAGTTGTCCGTCATGCCGCGATGAGCTTGAGATTTATTTTATAGTTGAACGTGGAATCAAGGACAATGAGGCTTTTGACGGTCCCTTTGTACTGAAGGATATTGTCAATGAATGTTTTGCAAAGGCACAGCACAGAATAATCAGAGAAAGAAGACATAAAAGAATAATAGAAGCGTTTAAGTTTTTTATATATCTGGTTATATTTATAGGTGTGGTTATGCTTGTAACGTATCTTTTGTAGGAGGAGCTTTTGAATGAAAAAATTAGTTTTGATAGATGGACACAGTATTTTGAACCGTGCATTTTATGGGGTTCCTGAGCTTACCAACTCGGAGGGACTTCATACCAATGCGGTATATGGGTTCCTTAATATTATGTTCAAGATACTTGACGAGGAGAAGCCGGATTATCTTACGGTGGCATTCGATCTCAGTGCTCCTACATTCAGACATAAGATGTATGGTGGGTACAAGGGAACGCGTAAGCCGATGCCGCATGAGCTTGTTGAGCAGGTTCCTCTTATCAAGGAGGCACTTACCGATATGAACGTGTGTGTTGTCACCAAGGAGGGCTATGAGGCGGACGATATACTTGGAACGCTGGCTAAGCGTGCCGAGGCGGAAGGGATGATTGTTTCGGTGGTTTCGGGTGACAGGGATCTGTTACAGCTTGCCACGGACAATATAAAGATCCGTATACCTAAGACAAAGAAGGGGACTACGGAGATTGAGGACTACAATACGGCACAGGTTGTTGAGACCTACGGAGTTACGCCGGTAGAATTTATAGACATGAAGGCACTTATGGGTGATGCCTCCGACAATATTCCGGGGGTTCCGGGCATAGGCGAAAAGACGGCCGGAGCGATAATATCGAAGTACCATAGCATTGAAAATGCCTATGAGCATGTGGAGGAGCTTACACCGAATAAGGCTAAGAATAATCTTAAGGAATACTATGAACAGGCACAGCTAAGCAAGACACTTGCTACCATCAATATCAACACACCGCTTGAATATTCCTTCGAGAATGCAGGACTTTCGGATATGTTTACCAAGGACGCATACCAGCTCTTTAAGAGGCTTGAGTTCAAGTCTATGTTGCCGCGCTTTGAGAAGAATGTCGAGAGCTATAATGATGATGAGCTGGAAAAGAGCTTTAAAATCATCGAGGACCTGAGTGACGCGGAGAAGGTATTCACAGCTTTCGGGATGGCGGACAGTGTCGGAATATTCATGGTGCCGGATAAGAGTAATGGGCTTTTTGCGGTTGCACTTAGCAGAACCGGAGACAGCGGTGATGGCAGAACAGTATACATCCCGGTCGGCGGCTTTATGACGGCGGAATATCTTTCGGACAGGACGGCTGAGCTGGTTCATGTATTACATGAGAATGGAAAAAAGGCCTGCTTTATAAATCTCAAGGAGCAGCTTGATTTTCTGCCGATAGCGGAGAGCGATGGGGCGGAGGATACGGCACTTATGGCTTATCTTTTAAATCCGCTCAAGGATACCTACCAGTATGATGACATTGCAAGGGATTTCCTTGGGATGCTGGTAAAATCAAGAGCCGATATAATGGGTAAGGCATTGTATGAGGAATCTGACAAGGCATATATATGTGCCTGCTATAATGCTTATACTGCCGCAAGGGCATATAAGGTGTTAGAGCAGCGGCTTGAGGATGAGGATATGGCAGGACTCTATGAGAATATAGAGAAGCCTCTTGTATATGCTCTTAAAGAGATGGAGAGCAATGGTATACTTGTCGATAAGGAAGGACTTATCGCGTACGGAGATATGCTGAAGGAGAGGATTGCTGTTGTAGAGAAGGAGGTCTATGAGCTTGCCGGGACTCAGTTTAATATAAATTCACCTAAGCAGCTTGGAGAGGTTCTGTTCGGGCAGATGGGACTTCCGGGCGGTAAGAAGACAAAGACGGGCTATTCCACCTCGGCGGATGTCCTTGAAAAGCTTGCACCGGAACATCCTGTAGTCGGGAAGGTGCTTGAGTACAGACAGCTCACGAAGCTCAACTCAACGTATGCGGATGGCCTTCTGCAGTATATAGGTGAGGATGGCAGAATACATGGAAAATTCAATCAGACTATAACTGCAACAGGAAGAATAAGCAGTACGGAGCCGAATCTTCAGAACATACCTATAAGAATGGAGCTTGGAAGCAGAATAAGACAGGTATTTATTCCTAAGCCGGGATTCGTGTTCTTAGATTCGGACTACTCACAGATTGAGCTTAGAATACTTGCACACATGTCCGATGACGAGAATCTGATAGCAGCCTACAACAGCGATGAGGATATCCACAGAATAACGGCGTCACAGGTGTTCAACACACCTTTAAATGAGGTAACCAAGACACAGAGAAGCAATGCAAAGGCGGTTAATTTCGGAATTGTGTACGGAATAAGCTCTTTTGGTCTGAGCCAGGATTTAAGTATTTCCAAGAAGGAGGCTGCGAAGTACATTGAGAAATATTTTGAGACATATCCTAAGGTTCATGAATTTCTTAATGGTCTGGTAAGCAGTGCGAAGGAAAAGGGATATTCTGTCACGATGTTTAAGAGAAGAAGACCTATACCGGAGCTTTCGAGCAGTAATTTCATGCAGAGAAGCTTCGGAGAGAGAGTTGCCATGAATGCACCTATTCAGGGAACGGCTGCGGATATTATAAAGCTGGCTATGATAGGAGTGTATCATAAGCTTAAGGAACTGGGGCTTAAGTCTAAGCTTATATTACAGGTTCATGATGAGCTTTTAATAGAGACGGCAAAAGACGAGGTAGATATTGTGAAGAGTATTCTTGATGAGCAGATGAAGAATGCAGCAAGACTTTCTGTTGCGCTTGTTGTGGATACGAATGAGGGAAGCAACTGGTTAGAAGCTCATTAATTGCGAAACGGAGAAAAGGTAATGAGAATTATCGGAGTGACGGGCGGAGTAGGTGCAGGTAAGTCAACTGTACTAAAAATGCTTGAAGACATGGTAAGCTGTATCGTGATAAGAACAGATGAGGTGGCTAAGGAGACGACGCTGCCGGGCGGTGAAGCCTATAAGGATATTGTGAAGCTGCTGGGAACCGATATTTTACAGGCGGATGGATGCATAGACAGGAAGAAGATGGCAGCAAGGATTTTTTCGGATAACGTGCTGTGCGCCAAGGTGGATGAGATTATTCATCCGCTTACCAGACAGGAAGTTATAAGAAGGCTGAAGGAAGCGTCCGGTGAAGGTAAATATGACTACGCATTCATTGAGGCAGCACTGCTTATAGAGGCAGGATATGACGATATATGCGAGGAATTCTGGTACATATATGTGCCGGATGGGACGAGGATAGAAAGACTTATGTCTGACAGAGGATATTCAAGAGAAAAATGTATTTCTATAATGAATAACCAGTTATCTGATGAAGAATTCAGGAGGCATTGCAGGTATGTGATTGATAACTCGGAAGATAGCAGCATGACTAGAAAACGGTTGAAAGAGATTCTTTTTGCAACCGAAAACAGGACAGGTGGGGAAAATAATGAGTGATACAATCTTTTGTCCGGATGATTTTGTATTCGGACTGGATATCGGAACCAGAAATGTGGTTGGTACAGTCGGATATATGAAGAATGGACGTTTTCAAGCCGCGGCGATAGTTTCTAAGGAGCATGAAACAAGAGCGATGCTTGACGGACAGATTCATGATATCGGTAAGGTTGGAGATACTATAAGGACGATAAAGCATGAGCTTGAGTCAATGACAGGAAAAAAGCTGAAGGAAGTCTGCATTGCGGCAGCCGGACGAGTGCTCAGGACGGTTATGGTACATGAGGATGTGGAATTTGAGGGAGAGGTTCGTGTCAATGCCGAGAATATCTATTCCTTAGAGCTGATTTCCGTTGAGAAGGCGCATAAGGAATTAAAAGTCAAAGATGAGAAATACAAGTTCTATTGTGTAGGTTATACTCCTGTGAGATATTATCTTAATGACTATGCGATAAACAACCTTGAAGGACATAAGGCGGAGAGGATAGGAATTGATCTTCTTGCCACTTTCCTTCCTGAGGAGGTCGTTGACGGATTGTATGCTGCGGTGGATTATGCCGGACTTTCTGTTGCCAATCTCACTCTTGAGCCTATTGCTGCTATGAATGTTGCGATACCGGAACAGTACAGGCTGCTCAATATCGCACTTGTGGATGTCGGCGCCGGTACATCCGATATATGCCTTACAAAGGATGGAAGCATTGTGGCGTATGGCATGATTCCGTCTGCCGGGGATGAACTGACAGAGATAATCGCAAAGGAATATCTGGTCGATTTTGCGTCAGCTGAGAAGATTAAGCTGGCGGCAGGAAAGAAGAAGACAATTACCTACAAGGATATTATGGGAATATCTCATAAGCTTGCCCCGACAGATGTTCAGAAGCTTATAGATGAACAACTGACAAGGCTTGCAGATGATGTTGCTGATAAGATATGCGAACTCAATGGTGATAAGGCGGTAAGTGCGGTATTCGTAGTCGGCGGCGGCGGTAAGTTTCCGGGATTTACAGATAAGATTGCAGACAGACTGCAGATTGCAAGAGAGCGTGTTGCAGTCCGCGGCGAGGAGGTTCTTACAGGTATTGATTTTGTAACTAATGAGGTTAAGAAGGATGCGCTGTTGGTTACTCCTATAGGAATATGTATCAATTATTACAACCAGAAGAACAACTTTATTTTTGCGACAGTCAACGGAGAGAGGGTAAAGCTCTATGACAACAATCATCTTTCGATAGTGGATGCGGTTATGCAGTCCGGCATGCCTAACGAGAGTATCTTCCCTAAGAGGGGAAATGAGCTGGTGTTCAATGTGAACGGAAGATCAAGGATTGTCAGAGGTTCGACGGGTGAAGCGGCGGTTATTCTGCTGAACGGACGTGAGAGCAGCATGAATACCAGAATAGCACATAATGACCAGATAGAGATACGCGAATCCACAGCAGGGGAAGCAGGACACATAACAGTGGGAGAGCTTGACGAGTTTAAGAGTACGGTTAACTTTATTGTCAATGACAAGCTCATAGTATGCCCTAAATTTGCGTATGTGGACAATGAACTTAAGGGTCCGGATTACAGCATCAATCAGGGTGACAATGTTGTCATGGAAAATTATTATACCGTCCAACAGCTGTTTGACTTTATGGATATAGCTACAGATGATAAGAAAATAATGGTCAACAATGAGCCGGCAGCGGATGATACCATTGTCTATGAGAATTTTAATGTCAAATATACAGAGCCTGGGGATGAGCAGTACTTACCGGATCCGGAGGATATAGACAATTCGCTTAAAGCTTCGCAGGATAAGGCAGAATTACCGGGAGAGAATCATACCTCCGGCGGAATAACACAGGAGAAGCCGCAGGAGACAGGAGAAGCGGCTTTTGACGAGCCGAAAACGATAGTTGTGACGGTAAATGATTCTTCTGTGGAGATGACGGGAAAGAGCGGTTATACATTCGTTGATATTTTTGATTTTTATCCATTTGATCTTAAAACAGCCGGAGGTACAGAGCTTGTTACAAGGGTAAATGGTGAAAAGGCGGCATTCAATGCACCGTTAGCGGCAGGAGATAAAATAGAATTGTATTGGAGATAATGGGCAAATGTACAAAAAGGATGAATTGGTTGGACTCGAAAAGAATTTTGCGGCCAGACATTTTCCGGCGGTGGTACTTTTAATTATTTATCTTGTTGTGGAGACCTTCCAGAGCTTTTCAGTAGGAGCACCGGCATTTATAAGAGCTGCCATCGTATGTATGGTGCTGGCATTGGAGCAGGCATTCAGAACTTCGGATTTTTTTAACAGTCCTAGGTTTATTTTTATCATGAAATATATACAGCTCATGATAATGGCTGCTTTTATAATGGATGACGGATACCGGAATTATGAATATATAATATATTTTCTCATTTATATGTGTATAGCATTGGAACAGGGGATATTCTTTGATTTATCGGATGGCGGTGTTGTGTTTCTGCATTCCATGCTTATGAATATACCGGTTCTGATATGGACAATCGTGTATATGATTACGAATCGTTCACTTACATATGTCATTACATCAGCTGTGATGATTACTTCGTTCATAATTACCATGTATTCGGTACTTTCATATATCGGCAGCAGATATGAGCATTTTGAAAATGCCGTTCTGGCGAAGGACAGGATGCTTGATAAAGCAATGTATACCAACAGGGAGATGCTTGAAAAGCAGGAAAAGCTGTACTATGTAAATGAACAGCTCGCTCTTAAAAGAATTGAGCTTGAGAGTGCGAACAGTAAGATAAATGCCAATATACTTGAAATGCATTTCCAGAATGAGATGCTTCATTACTTCACAGAGGCATTCGATATAGTTAAGATCAATGATTACTTTGCAGGTAAGCTTATAAGCGATATCGGAATAAGGACTGCAGGCTTACTAAAGACAGCGGTAAACGGTGAAAGAAGCATATATGAGGATTATAAGAAGAATAATCCCATGTATGATATAAGTGCCAGATATAAGCTGTTTGGCGATATAAATGAGGCTGCGGCTGACGTGCTTTATGATATGTTTACCTGTGATGAGTTTATGAAAAGGCTTGAGGATGGGCATATCTTTATATGCGAAAATGTGAAACACACAGAGTACGAAGGGTTAAAAAGTTATCATATTCTTTCTTTTGCAGCCAAGCTTCTGCTTGTTGATGGAAGGTGTGCCGGGGTATACATACTGTGTCATAATGAACAGGATTTCTTCATGCACAGGGAAACCTTCTTCGACAATATCTTAGCTGAGCTTCAGGTAGGGCTTAACAATGCGTTCCTCTATTCACAGTTCGAGAATTTCGCAAAGAGGGATGGCTTGACAGGTTTATATAACAGACGTGTATTGAACAAGTTCATGGAGAAGTACAGACATCCTGATGCGGAGCTTTTAAAACAGACGGTGTATGCTGCGATGTTTGATATAGATAATTTTAAATCAATTAATGATAAGTATGGACACCTTTTTGGCGATGCGGCTATCATCGCGGTTGCCCAGACTATACAGAGAATTGCAGACGAGCATGGTGGCTCAAGCTACAGATATGGAGGAGAGGAGTTCGTAGTTCTGTTTATCGACAAGACGCTTGAAGAGGTTGTGAGCGTTGTTGAGAGTATACACAAGGCGATAAGGGAGAGGGAAATATCCTTTGGCGGGTATTCAATCTATATCAATACAAGCGCAGGCGTGAGTGCATATCCTGAGCTATGCCATGACCCTGCCTTGGTAATAGATAATGCCGATAAGGCGATGTATATTTCAAAAACAACAGGAAAGGGCAAAATAACCATTGACGGAACAAGCCCTAACATATAACATAAGAAGCAAAAAATGATTATGGAAATGGAGACATAGATGAGAGTAATGAGTATTGCCAGTGGAAGCAGTGGCAATTGTATATATGTGGGAGATGACAATACACATATTCTTATAGATACAGGAATCAGTAAGAAGAGGGTCGAGGAGGGGCTTAGGCTGCTTGATTTGTCAATTAAGGATATTGACGGTATTCTGGTAACACATGAGCATTCGGATCATATTTCGGGTCTTGGAGTTGTTGAGAGAGCAGGCGCAACACCTATATATGCTACATGGGGAACCTTGCAGGGAATTAAAAACACTAATCTGGGGAAGCTGCCGGAGGGGATTTTTAATACGGTTGAATGTGATAGTCAGTTCAATATCGGCACACTTAAGGTTAGACCGGTAGCTACTTCACATGACGCACTATGCCCATGTGCATTTCGTGTAGAGTCCGATGACAAGGCATTCGGTCTGGTGACAGACCTTGGAGTGTATGATGATTACATAGTGGACAGCTTTTCAGGTGTCAACTGTATGCTTCTTGAAGCTAATCACGATATAAGAATGCTTGAAACAGGACCATATCCGTACACTCTGAAAAGAAGAATATTAGGGGAAAAAGGGCACCTGTCGAATGAGGCGGCAGGACAGCTTGTTGACAGGCTGCTGGGAAACAATGTCCAGGAGATTTTGTTAGGGCACCTCAGCAAAGAAAACAATTATCCGGAACTGGCTTATGAGACAGTCCGTACAGAGATTGATATGAGCTTTAGTGAGTACCATGCCTCAGACTTCAAGATAGAGGTTGCGGGACGTGACAAGCCGAGCCGTATCATTACACTGTAATTTATAAGAGAATATTTTCTCACGGATTAATTGCATCCGGGGAATGTTCATAAATATAAAACTTAAAACAGAAAGGGATAACACCATGAACAAGACAATTATTACTGTAGTAGGCAAGGACACTGTAGGAATCATCGCTAAGGTATGTACATACCTTGCAGATAATGGAGTAAATATTCTCGATATTTCCCAGACGATTGTTCAGGAATATTTTAACATGATGATGATTGTTGATATGCAGAAGGCAGCAAAGCCGTTTGCTGAGATTACAGAGGACCTTGACAAGCTTGGTGAGGAAATAGGTGTTAAGATAAAGTGCCAGCACGAGGAGATATTTACAAAAATGCACAGAATCTAAGGATTCATAATATCAAACTACGAGGAGAAGTTCTATGATTAACATTTTTGAAGTAAACGAGACTAATAAGATGATTGAGCAGGAGAACCTTGATGTGCGTACCATCACACTCGGTATTAACCTGTTAGATTGTGCGGATGCAGACCTTTCTGTGACTAATGAAAAGATATATAATAAGATAACAACTGTTGCAAAAGACCTTGTGAAGGTCGGAAAGGAGATAGAGAGGGACTTCGGTATTCCTATTGTAAACAAGAGAATATCCATAACACCTATCGCCCTTGTGGGTGCAGCATGCTGTAAGACACCGGAGGATTATGTGACTATAGCAAAGACGCTTGATAAGGCTGCACATGAGGTCGGCGTCAATTTTATCGGCGGATATTCGGCTATTGTAAGCAAAGGCATGACCAAGAGCGATGAGCTTCTTATACGTTCGATTCCGCAGGCGCTTGCCTCTACAGAGCTTATATGCAGTTCGGTGAATGTCGGTTCAACAAAGACAGGTATCAATATGGATGCTGTCCGCCTTATGGGTGAGATAGTTAAGGAGACAGCAGAAGCCACCAAGGAGAAGGATTCACTTGGCTGTGCCAAGCTGGTTGTGCTCTGCAATGCGCCGGATGATAATCCGTTCATGGCAGGAGCGTTCCATGGTGTGTCCGAGGATGATGCGATAATCAACGTAGGTGTCAGCGGACCGGGTGTTGTGAAGCATGTGCTTGAGCAGGTAAGAGGAGAGAGCTTCGAGGTTCTCTGCGAGACAATCAAAAAGACAGCATTCAAGATTACGAGAGTAGGACAGCTTGTTGCACAGGAGGCATCCAAGCGTCTTGGTATTCCTTTCGGAATCATCGACCTGTCACTTGCACCTACACCGGCAATAGGTGATTCTGTTGCTGATATCCTTCAGGAGATAGGACTTGAGAGAGCGGGAGCACCGGGCACCACAGCGGCACTGGCTCTTTTAAATGACCAGGTAAAGAAGGGCGGCGTTATGGCTTCATCCTATGTCGGCGGTCTGAGCGGCGCATTCATACCGGTGAGTGAGGATCAGGGAATGATTGATTCGGTGCTTGCAGGTGCGCTCACCATAGAGAAGCTTGAGGCGATGACCTGTGTATGCTCAGTCGGACTTGATATGATAGCTGTTCCGGGAGATACCAAGGCAAGTACAATATCCGGAATTATAGCAGATGAAGCTGCTATAGGAATGGTTAATCAGAAGACCACGGCAGTGCGTATTATTCCTGTTATCGGAAAAGGTGTGGGTGAGACTGTTGAGTTTGGTGGTCTTTTAGGATATGCACCGATTATGCCGGTTAACTCGTTCGACTGTTCAGCATTTGTCGGACGTGCTGGAAGAATACCTGCACCTATACATAGCTTCAAGAATTAAGCTGCTGAAATAAACAGATAAAATATGGGGATATTAAAAACGGAAATACTGCCCCTGTTGGCACTGAGGTAAGACATGAATTCTAAAGAAATTGCAGAAATTAAAAAGACATTTAAAGAGGATAGAAGCTCGATTTCCCGTATATGCGGCTGCTATGTTGATGGCGAGAAGAATAAGGTGACGGAATTTAAGGAGGCATTCCTTGCCCTTCCGGAGGAGGATTTGTTCAAGTACTTTTCGATATTCAGGAAGAGTCTTTCGGGAAGCCTTGGAAAGAATCTCCTCAATATGGAATTTCCGCTTGAGGAGGAGCTTGAAGGTGAGAAGTATGCTCTCCTGATGAAGCTTCGTGAGACGGAGCTTAAGGATGAAGAGGTGTTACATGCCTTCTATGACCGTGTTATAGAGAACTATGACACAGTGGACAATTACCTTATACTGCTCATACATCAGGCGTACGATATTCCGGGAAAGACTTCAGACAATATAGAGATGGAGGACGCTTCCGATGAGGTGTTCTCCCACATACTCTGCTGTATCTGCCCGGTATCACTCACGAAGGCAGGGCTTTCATACTTTGCCTCGGAGGGCTGCTTCAGAAACAGAGTGAGGGACTGGGTTGTCGATATGCCGAGCATTGGCTTCCTGTTCCCTGCATTCAATGACAGAAGTACAGATTTACACAGCCTTCTGTACTATACGGCAAAGCCTGATGAGTTAAGGCTTGATTTTGCCGAGCCGGTGCTTGGGTGCAATATTCCTATGTCAGCGGGAAATCAGAGAGATACCTTTAACGGTGTTATCGAGGAAGCACTTGGTGAGAAGTGCGACTTCGAGGTGGTCAAGAATATCCACGAGATAATCAACAATAAGATTGAGGAGACGAAGGAGGAGCCTGAACCATTAGAGCTTAACAAGCATGAGGTGAAGCAGATTCTTTCGGACAGCGGCGTGGAAAATGAGCTTCTCGAGCGCTTTGACAGGTGCTATGACAGCCAGGCGGGTGAACAGACACCTCTTCAGGCGACGAACATTGTCGAGACGAGAAAGTTCGAGATAAAGTCTCCGGCGGTTGTGGTAAAGGTCAAGCCGGACAGGACGGATCTTGTCGATACGAGAATTATTGACGGAATACCGTACCTTACAATCAGAATTGAGGACATGGTTGAGGTGAACGGAATACCGGTTAATTTTCCGGGAGTGCCGGTAACGCGTGCAGATGATGGGGACGGTGCGGCAGAGGAGAACATAGAGACAGAATAAAAGGCTTGCTGAGAGACTGCGACGAATAAAAAGAGCATACAGTGGAACTCTATCTATAGAAGTGAAATATATTTTCAAAGCTATATGAAAGAGAGGGTCACAGTATGGACAATGATGGAATGCCAATGGAAGGGATGGTCGGAATAGGCGGCTATCCCTTCGGCTTTATGGAAGCGCTTGCCATGGACGAGCGCCTGATGACAGGCTATGCCGGACTCACCGAGGCGCAGAAGGAGGACCTTATATTCAGATATAGGGACGCCGGGACTGAGGACGCAAGGCGTGAGCTTCTAAAGATGATTATGCCGGGGAATGAGTGATTCTTGCAACACCGGCTCTATATTCGTCGGGCATTGTGTACCCGAACTTGTCCGCAACGATAGAGGAATATATATCAGAAGCAAGAATATCATAGTGCATAACCGACTGTGCATTTTCATCCAATAGAGGCATGGATTTGCCAAGGCTGTTGATAAGAATTGTATCACAGCCTTTTTTTATTGCACCGATAAAGGTCTGCCCTGATGGCGACAGTGCCAGTATGCGCGCGTAGGGAGCGGTGCCGCTGTTGAGATAATCTGTGGCGGTACGGTGTGCGCTGTCCGTATATCCGGTCAGAAGATGGAGCATGGCGCGCTTTATCCGCGCTGCGGTCATATCCTTGGTCTTTATGCGCAGAATGAAATCCTCATAGCTGCCGCTGAACAGAGAAGTACCTTCTTTGTCAAGCAGCCGCTGTATACGGTTTGAAAGTGACGGGGTGAAGTCACAGAAATCCTCAAGGTGGCTGCGATTCATAAGAATGGCATAGCGGATGAGTGTAAACATATCATCATTGAAGACAGGAAATATTCTGTTATAGCCGGACAAAGCGGAATGGGCACTTGCGGCAGGAAGAGTCTCTGACATAAAAGCCTCAAGCTCCGGTGGTATGCTGTTATTTGATAAAAAATGACCTGATTTTATAATGTTTTCGGTTGTTGTCCTAAATGCGGAGGCGGATATATGCCCGCCTGCTTTAGAGTAATTTATGTCATTGTAGCCTAAGCCTGAACGCTGTACTGCTACAGGCTGTATGTCCGAGGACATTTTTTTAATGGCTTTTATATACTCTATTGCAAGAGTATTATTGGGAGTGAAGATTGCGTTGGTACCGCTGCAGGCTGAATATGCCTGTCCTAATGCTGCCGGAAATGACATCCCTGATGTGAGGCAGGAATTCAGGACTGCTTTAAATTCCGGAGGCTCTTTTATAAGCAGTTCTGCTGCAGCTGAAAGAGCAGCTATATCGCTGCTTTCAGTTCCAAACACAAGAAAATCTATTTTTTTAAGGGAATTGAGCAGGGCTATTGCACCGGCTGCGAAAAACTCCGCACTTGATGTCGCATATACAAACGGAAGCTCGAAAACTATGTCAGCTCCACAATCTATTGCGGCAGCAGCACGGGCATGCTTAGGGGCGATAGCTATATCGCCGCGCTGTGTAAAGCCTCCGCTGAGCACTACAACAATACAATCGGCACAGGTTATGCGCCTTGCCTCTTTTATTATATATTCATGACCTGAGTGAAGCGGATTAAATTCCGCAATAATAGCTGTTGTAATCATATTTTATCCACATTTTGTTCCTTTATATATGAATGATTTTGCAAATACACAAAATTATTTTTATATTATATCCTAAATGCCGGGAAAAGTAAAATCCGGTTGAAAAAGTTGTGATTTTTTACATCTGGATTATGCAGAAAAATAATATTGCTTATTGTTTTTTATATGGTAGAATATATATGATTCGGGTGCAATTATAAGAACACCCCTGGGAAATGAGGATTGATATGGAAAATAAAAAATTAAATGTAAAGATGATATATACAGTTATAGGAATAGCGTCATTGACAGTTGCGTTTGTATGTGTGGTAGTGCTTGCCGTGAAGCAGTATAGATTATGGAAATCCGGGCAGATGTATGAAAAACTTGCCGAAAGCACCACTGTGCCGTCAACGACAATGCCTTTAGAAGGTGATATGGATGAGGGTACAACACAGGAGCTTGAAGGGTATAAAAGAGAAGCTGCGAGATTGATTACGAAATATGGTATAGATGTACCTGAAAAAAATATTGATTTTGATAAATTACATAAAGAGGTATCTGAGGATATATATGCATGGATATATATACCGAATACACATATTGATTATCCTGTATTTCAGCACCCTACTGACAACAGCTATTATCTTGAACATAACATTGACGGAAGCGAGGGCTATCCGGGATGTATATATACTGAGAATTATAATGCCAAGGATTTTTCAGATCCGCATACGGTTATATATGGTCACAATATGCGTGATACAACAATGTTTTCGGATCTGCATCTGTATGAGGATGAGGAATTCTTTGAAAATAACAGATACGTGTATATATATACGGAGGATATGGTATATGTTTACAAGATATTTGCGGCATATCAGACAAATAATGCCCACCAGCTTTTGAACTATGATTTTTCACAGAAGGAAACAGTTAAAATGTATCTCGAGAATACTGCTATGCGTATGCAGGAGCCTATGGTATATGATGATACAACTGTTTTTTCAGGGGATGACCAGATATTGACGCTGTCCACATGTGTAATGACAGAAAGGCAGTTCCATTTAAGATATATTGTTCAATCGTTGA
>OGOD01000536.1_pt1 | contig 32468 bp, 27 predicted proteins | sample 1573631 | NCBI WGS metagenome assembly OGOD01 (sample SAMEA2581895, study PRJEB24529) | metagenome | biome: Human gut stool | place: China | collected 2011
ATAATTACTGAAGAAGATAAGGATGTTCTGAAAATTGAAGTGCCAAGAAGTCGAGGGGTTATATCTACTGCATCAGGAAAAATATTGAGAAGGCGGAATAAGCTGGATGGAAGCCCGGAAGTAATACCAATGTATTCATATGAGATCCCATCTCGTCTTGCAGAGCTTGGGATGCTTGATTATTCCGCTCAGCCTTTAGCAGGAGCTACTTTAGATGACTTGGACCCAAATCAGAGAGTAAGACTTCGGCGAATCATCCAGAATAGATCTGGAGGCGAAAAAACTTTACTTTCTTTATCGGATGAGGAATTGGATATTGCATTGCGTCTTGTTACAAATGTTGCTGGTAACTATGTTCCAACAGTTACAGGTATGCTGTTAATTGGTAAAGAAGAACGCATTGCAGAGTTGATACCAACAGCGAAAGCTGCATTTCAGGTTTTAGAGGGAACAGCTGTCCGTGTAAATGAGGATAGTAATAAACCTCTTCTTGAATTGTTCGAGAGCTATGAGACATATGTCAAAGCATGGAATCCGGAAAGAGAGACCGAGTATGGCTTATTTAGAATTCCAATCCCGGAGTTTGACTGGGCTGCTTTTCGAGAAGGTTTGGTAAATGCATTTTGCCATAGGGATTATACTATGCTTGGCTCAGTAAGGGTTTTGATGGATGATGAAGGAATGACTATTAGTAATCCTGGCGGATTTATAGATGGGGTTAATTTAAAAAATCTTCTTACAGTAGAACCACATGGACGTAATCCGGCACTTGCAGATGCAATGAAACGAATTGGCTTAGCGGAGAAAACAGGAAGAGGAATTGATAGAATTTATGAAGGATCTATCATTTTTGGAAGACCTTGGCCAGACTATTCTGAGTCCACCAGTAGATCTGTTAAATTATTTATTCAAAGAGCAAAAGCAGATTTACCGTTTGCAAAATTTGTTGCGGATGAGCAAAACAGACAGGGGAAACCGTTATCAATATATGTGTTAATGATTTTGTCGGTTCTTAATAATGAAAGAAGATGTACTGTTGAACGGATTGTTGAGTTGACAAATCTTGGAGAAAATAAGATCAGATCGGCAATTGAGTTTATGATTGAATCTGGATTGATTGAAGCATCTGGAAAAGGGAAAAACCGCACTTGTATTCTTGGAAAAAAGATTTATCGAGAGAACAAAAAAGCAATACAGTATGTTCGACAGACAGACATAGACAGTATTAGGTATCCTGAATTAGTAATGAAACTGGCAAATACTCAGAACGGAATTATCACAAAGCAAGATGTAGTTGAACTGCTGAAAGTAACTCCTTCACAGGCATATACAGTTATTAAAAAACTTCAAGCAGAAGGTCGTTTGAAATTGTTATGTGGGGGAAAATATTCTAAGTACAAAGTGGTTAATTCTTAACGCAGTTTAACTCAAAAAGAAACGAGTTAAAAACGAGTTAGAATTGAATTAAAAATAATGGAGGTACTGTAAACGTAAGAAAAAATACTGCATTTTCGGTCAATTTGTTATCGACAGTTGGCCGCAAGCACGGTCTAATAGATGTATGTAGATCTAATAAGAAAACCAAATAATCATTACTGTAAAATGTCAGGTAATGGTAGTCATCATTTATAATTGGAAGGAACAGGTTGGCTTTACCCTAATGGTGGAAAATCCACCATTTTTCCACCCAAACTGTAATTTCTCAGATGAAAACAGGTTTTCTTATCTTTTCTGAAATTGACAGAAAAAGCAGTAAAATCAAGGCTTTGAATGACTTTGATTAACATAGAATGCAAGTAGTTTTCTGTACTCGGACGAACTCCTAAGACTCTATTGTAGGTTCGATTCCTATAGGAGACGCTAAATTTTAGCGGTAATGATTGTAAAAAGTCATTGCTGCTTTTTTTGTATCTTGGGTGGAAATTTCCACCCAGAATTGAAAAAACAGAACGATTTCATCCACCCAAAATAAGATTTTGCCACCCATTTGAAAATTATAATTTTCCACCCAGATGTGTGGCATATGGTGTAAGAAAGAAAAAGGGTTGTCAATGAATGCAAATTTGGTTTTCTTGTCTGTATGATTCAGACCTGAGGAAGATAGATGCTCAGATTAGATGCAATAAGTCTAGTCTGGGCATTTTTTCGTCCAGGAGAAAAGGAGGATTCATGGAAGTACGAAAAGAAGATCAAAGAGATCAGGATGAAAAAGTCGTTGAGATAGAAATTGAACGACTCAGGGATTTTATGAAATTATTTCTGGTCATAGAAGAAAGTATGCAGCACAGCAACTGAAATATACGAAGGTTCCGGTCATTATCAGATATATGCTTGACGAGGATGCAATTATTTCAATGATAGATGCTAATTTACAGAGGGAGCGGATTTCACCGAGTGAAAAGCATTTGCTTATAAGATGAAATATGATGTACTCAAGCGAAAGGCAGGAAGAAGGAAATGTAGCCAGGTTGACTATTTAACTGGTAAAAAAAGCGTGGAAGTCATAAGCGAAGAATGTGGGGACAGTCCAAAGCAGGTACAGAGATATTTGAAACTTGGATTACTTCGACAAATCGGAATTTACAGGAAGTGTGACAAGAAAGCCAAAACGGTATACTGGGAAAAAAAGATTAAGAAAAGAATAAAGAGCTGGTTTTAATTGTAAAATTTATGGGGAACTAACATCAGCTTATTGACATAAATATAAAAATAAGTATAATAATAGTTGAGTAATTGTTCAACTATTATTATTTTGAGGTGAATATATGTCAAAAACGTCTTATATTTGTAATTGCGATGTAATTCATGAGGATATTGTGAATGATGTGAAATCCAAGATGCAGCCAAAAGATGATTATATCCAGTTGGCTTCTTTGTTTAAGCTATTTGGAGATGGAACTAGAGTACAAATCTTACACGCTCTAGAACAGAGTGAGATGTGTGTATGTGATCTTGCAGTGCTACTGGGGGTAACAAAATCTGCAATTTCGCATCAGTTAAAGGCATTACGCCTAGCGAATCTGGTAAAATTCCGTAAAGAAGCACAGATAGTTTACTACTCGCTGGCAGATGATCATGTGAAAGAGATTATTGACAAGGGATTTGAGCATCTTTGGCAGAAATAATATTTTTTAACATTATAGTTGAGTAATTGAACAATTAAACAAATTATAAGGAGATTATCATGAAACGCATATTTCTATTAAAAGGGTTGGACTGTCCAAATTGTTCCGCAAAAATTGAAAAAGAAGTCGGAGAGTTGGATGGAGTGCAATCCTCAGTGGTAAATCTGATGAAGCAGACGCTTACAATCAATGTTACTCAGACAGCCGCAGATACGATAGCCAGTCAGATTGAAACGATTGTTCATAGTCATGAGCCAGATGTGGAAGTTTCTGAAATTGTACAGGAATCTTATATACCGGAAAAAAAGCAGAAGGCCAATGAATCCTATAACAATGAGGATAAGAAGTTGACAGTTCGTTTAGCGACTGGTGCAGCAATCTATGCCATTGGTATGGCATTGACTGTTTTTGCGAAAGTGCCACTGCCTATCGAGTTAGCTTTTCTCATTGTTTCTTATGTTATTCTTGGTGGAGATGTTGTATGGCAGGCTGTGAGGAACATTTCAAAGGGGCGTGTATTTGATGAACATTTTTTGATGAGTGTTTCTACGATTGGGGCTTTTGTCATTGGTGAATATCCAGAAGCAGTTGCTGTTATGCTATTCTATCAGGTAGGTGAATTTTTTCAGTCATTGGCTGTTAAGCGTTCAAGAAAATCTATATCAGACTTAATGGATATACGTCCAGATTCTGCTACAGTAAGAAGAAATGGGGAATTGATTACCATATCTCCAGAAAATGTCTCCATTGGTGAGATTATTATTGTAAAGCCTGGTGAAAAAATTCCATTAGACGGTGTGGTATTGGATGGAGATTCTATGCTGGATACAAGCGCCTTAACAGGAGAATCAGTTCCGAGAAGTGTTCATAAAGGAGACGAAGCACTTTCCGGTTGTATGAATCAGACGGGTGTCTTAATGATTAAGACAACAAAAGCATTTGGTGAATCTACGGCTTCAAAGATTATTGATCTTGTGGAAAATGCGTCAAGCCGAAAAGCACCAACAGAAAATTTTATTACTACATTTGCACGTTATTATACACCTGTGGTTGTAATCTTAGCAGCTTTTCTGGCGATTCTGCCACCGATCATTCTTGGCGGAGGCTGGACAGAGTGGATTCGCAGAGGATTTGTTTTCCTTGTGGTATCTTGTCCATGTGCATTGGTTATTTCAATCCCGCTGACTTTCTTCGGCGGCATTGGTGCAGCATCTAAACGAGGTGTTCTTGTAAAAGGAAGCAATTATTTAGAGGCACTTAATAATGTCAGCACTATTGTGTTCGATAAAACCGGAACACTTACAAAAGGTGTTTTCAATGTGACGGATATTTTGCCTGCAAATGGATTTTCAAAAGAACAGGTTCTGGAGTATGCGGCAGAGGCAGAGAGTTTTTCTAACCATCCTATTGCAAAATCCATTCTTGCTGCTTATGGAAAAGAAATTGATCAGTCAGTGATTTCTGATTATAAGGAAATTTCAGGATATGGAATCAGTGTAATGGCAGGGGAAAAGAAAGTTTTTGCTGGCAATACGAAACTTATGGATACAGAATGTATAGAGTACACAACCTGTGAAAACGCAGGTACAAAAGTTTATTTGGCTGTAGATGGTCAATATGCAGGATGTATTTTGATAACAGATGAAGTGAAGCCGGACAGTAAAAAAGCAATTTCTGACCTGAAACATATCGGCGTGGAAAAAACAGTCATGCTTACCGGTGATGATGAAAAAATTGGGAAGTCCGTTGCAGAAGAATTGCAGTTGGATGAATATTATGCACAGCTGCTTCCTGACCAAAAAGTGGAAAAGGTTGAGCTTTTAGATAGTAAAAAGAGACCGGGAAGCAAATTGGCTTTTGTTGGTGATGGTATCAATGACGCTCCTGTCCTTGCCCGTGCAGATGTTGGTATTGCAATGGGTGGGCTTGGTTCGGATGCGGCCATTGAAGCAGCAGATGTAGTTCTGATGACAGATGAACCGTCTAAGCTGGTGGGCGCGATGGGAGTAGCAAAAGCGACAAAACAGATTGTCATGCAGAATATAGTGATTGCTCTTGGGATTAAGAGTGTGTTCCTGATTCTTGGCGCTCTTGGTATTGCGGGAATGTGGGAAGCTGTATTTGGTGATGTAGGCGTTACCATAATTGCTGTTTTGAACGCAATGAGAATTTTGAAAAAATAGGAAATGAGGTGGGAATGTGAAACGAAAACTGATTCTGTTAGTTGTTACGATTGTTTTTCTTGTAGGGTTTGGTGCCATTTTACATTCACCGCCTTCTATGATTGATGCAGTCACAGGAGCAACACCGAAGTCAAAAAAGGCACAGTTGGAAGGCTCTTATGTTCTCGGTATTAATATGATGTCAGATGGTCTCGACAACGAGAACACCCGGAATAAATTAAAAGAATTGGCACTGGACGATTCGGAAACAAATGAAACAGATCTCATGAAAACGGACATTAGTTTTCGGTTATATGTATCTGAGACGGATTATCCGCTTGTCAGTTATGCTAAGAAACTCTGTGACAGGTTGAAACAGGCCGGTTTCTCCGTAGATCTGAAAGAGTACAGTAACACAATGATGCTATCAAGAGTGGTAAGTGGAAAGTATGATGTATTCCTGGCATCGGATGATTTTATTGACGTTACAACGCTAACACAGATGGACTATATGATCATGGACAGCGAAGAAATGAGGTGAGCGGGAATTTATGAGAAAATGGAATACGATTTTGTCTGTTTTAATGCTTCTCATTTTTATGATTCATGGAATCATGGGCAGCTTTATGCTGAACGGAGTTGGAAGTAGCGCAGGGAAACTTCTTGCATGGATTGGTGTTGGTATTCTTGTTGTGCATACGGTGATTGGTGTCATCCTGACAGTTCAGAGTTTACAGACAGCGAAGCAATCCGGAAAAATGTATCTGAAACAGAACGCCATATTCTGGGCGAGACGAGCCAGTGGGCTGGCAATACTGATCCTGCTGTTCTTCCATATTGGCTTGTTTGGAAAGGTGCAGAATGGGACATATATTTTGTTCCCTTTTACAACGGTAAAGATGGTAACTCAGCTTTTGTTCGTGGCGGCAATCTTTGTTCATATTTTTATCAATATCCGCCCATTGCTCGTATCGCTGGGAATCATCAGTTATAAAGAACGAAGGGGTGATATTTATTTGATCCTTTCGGTGCTTCTTCTTTTTATAGCGGGAGCGGTTATTTTCTATTATATTGGGTGGCAATATCTATGAGTAAGACAATTATTATTATAGGTGCTGGACTGGCAGGACTTTCAGCGGCTTTGCAGGCAGCGGAAAATGGATGCAATGTAAAACTGGTTTCCTCCCTTCCGTCAGAGCGGGCACAGTCTGTTATGGCGGAGGGCGGTATCAACGCAGCTTTGAATACGAAAGATGAAAACGACAGTCCCGAAGAACATTTTACAGATACAATAAAGGCAGCATGTGGTCTGGCAGATCCAAATGCAGTTTGGGGAATGACACAGGCAGCACCGGAGCTGGTGCACTGGCTGCTAAAACTTGGAGTTAAATTTAACATGAGTGGCTATGATGATGTGGATCTGCGGAATTTTGGCGGGCAGAAAAAGAAACGGACTGCTTTTGCACAGAGCGATACCGGGAAGCAGATCATGACAGCTATGATAGACGCTGTTCGCAGGAAAGAAGCATCTGGTATGGTAGAACGGTTCAGCCATCATTCTTTCCTAACACTTCGTCTGTGTGGCAATATTTGTTGTGGCTGCGTAATCAGGGATGAATACAGTCAGGAGACTGTGGAATTACCGGGGGATGCGGTTATTGTTGCCACCGGTGGTATGCACGGATTGTTTGGAAATACAACGGGTTCGCTGAGCAATACAGGAGAAGTCACTGCAGAATTGTTCCGGCTTGGTGTTCCTCTGGCAAATGGCGAGATGATCCAGTATCATCCGACAACTGTGAAATGTGGTGGAAAACGCATGCTCATCAGCGAGGCGGCCAGAGGGGAAGGTGGCAGGTTGTTTGCCATGAAAGATGGAAAACAATGGTATTTCATGGAGGAAAAATACCCGGAGCTTGGAAATCTGATGCCACGAGATATTACCGCCAGAGAGATATGGAAGGTCAGCCATGAATCAGAGGTATTTCTTGACATGACGGAAATATCGGAGGAGATTATTTCAAATAAGCTATTTGGTCTGGCAGACGATTGTATGACCTATCTGCATAAAGATATACGAAAGGAACCGGTGTCTGTTTTACCGGGAATTCACTATTTTATGGGAGGCATTCTGGTGGATGAGCAGCACAGAACGCCGATTCAGAATCTTTACGCTGCCGGAGAATGCTGTGCCCAATATCATGGTGCCAACCGTCTTGGTGGAAATTCTCTGTTAGGAGCGTTATACGGAGGACGTGTTGCGGCAAAATCAGCATGCGAACAGGCAGATGTAGTAGATCTATCTTGTGCGACACAGATAGATTTTCCACCAGCGTCTCAAATTTCAGAAATAAAGCAATTAAACAAAGTGATGCAGGAGACTATGGGCGTTGTCAGAAATGAGAATACGTTGTTAAATGGGATTCAAACGGTGCAAGCGCTGACAGGAAATCTTCCATTGCTTGGCATGGCAGTTCTAAAGAGTGCTCTTGCAAGAAAAGAAAGCCGTGGTGCACACTGGCGGGAGGATTATCCGAAGAGCAATGACGATGATTACCTTAAAACAACGGTAGCCAGATTTGATGGAAAGCAGATACAGATTTCCTTTGTACCTGTTCCAGAAAGGCGGTGATTCACTTGGTATATAAAATAAGAATCAGGCGGCAGGAGAGTCAGAAATCAGACAGTTATTGGCAGGAATTTGAGTTTGACGGAAGCAAAAACAGCTCTGTTGCCAATGTTCTAAAGGAATTGAACAGTAGAACCCCTTTGAAAGATAACTCAGGAAATATAGTTACTCCCATCAGCTGGGAATGTAGCTGTATGGTGCGAAAATGTGGGGCTTGCGCCATGCTGATTAACGAACGTCCGAGGCTGGCATGCTCTACATTTCTACATACGTTAAAAGGTTCTACAATCACCTTGGAACCTTTAAGCAAATTTCCGCTTGTAAGAGATTTGATCGTTGACCGGTCAATTCTGTTTGAAAATTTGAAAAAACTGAACCTTTGGCTTGAAAGTGAAGCTTATATGAATCCGTGGACACATGAACCGAGATACCAGTCGGCACGCTGTCTGATGTGTGGCTGCTGCCTTGAAGTGTGTCCTAACTTCTCTGCAAATGGGACTTTCGCAGGCGCTGTTGCTGCAGTCAACGCATTTCGGATTCTGAATGAAGAACAGGAAAGCACTCATTTGAATGAGATTTCTGCTGAATATAAGAAGAAATATTTTGAGGGATGCGGGAAGTCGTTATCTTGTCATGATATTTGTCCGATTGGTCTGCCTGTGGAAGAACTGCTTGTAAGGTCGAATGCAGCGGCTGTTTGGGGCAAATAAAATGGATGATAAAAGCTATAATGAATGTATGAAGAGAATCAAAAACTTGATTCTCTTTTTTAAAATACATACATTGACAAATATCTATGTATATATTATATTGAACATAGACAATGATCAATGTGAGGTGTCAATATGAATGCAATGGATGTGGCTTTGATATGCAAGGCTTTGGGCGATGCGAACCGGCTGGAAATTGTACAGATGCTGTCGGATGGAGAAAAGTGCGGGTGTAAACTTTTGGAAAGATTTGAAATTACCCAGCCAACTTTATCCCATCATATGAAGATATTGGTAGGATGCGGCCTTGTGAATGATCGTAAGGAAGGAAAATGGCATCACTATTCTTTGAATTGTGAGACATTGATGAATTACAAACACTTTATAGAATCCCTTACTTGCCTTGGATGCGGTGACGGGGATTGTTGTAAATAATTTAAGGAGAGCAGATATCATGAAAAAAGAATCAAATTCAGGAATTAGTTTTTTCCAGCGTTACCTGACTGTAACCTGCCAAACATCAATCTGGGGCAGTTGCAGATAATTCTCGCAGCAGCGGGCTTGCTTTCTGTATTAGCAACGGTTAGCTGTACGTTGTTCCTGTCTGCAAAATGTAAAGACACATTGACAGTTTTGCTGATCTCTATTGTAGTTCTTCTCATGCCGCTTTTTGCTTATGTGGCGATGGGAGCAACATGGCTCTCTACCATATTTCCATCTGCCGGAATTGGTATGCAGAACAATTTCCTTTATCAGCTTGCAGATTTCAATTATCTGAATATTGGAGGAATGAGTTTCTGGACACCGCATGTTATTTTGCTTTCGGCAGGAATTGAATTATTTGTGTTTACATTCTTGGCGATTCATTCCTATTGCAGACATCAGGTAGCATAAAAGAAGTTCAAAATTTGACACGTCTATTCGGAATGGAGGTTTTCATTTAAAACAGATCAAATTTCTAATCCAGCATATAGCAGGCACTCATCTCATAACCGTGAGTTCCATAACGTAAATTGGCAGATTCTGTGGTGCGATTCACAGTGTAAATTGGGCATGTATAAGCGTCCTCTCACAAGTCATTCGTAACGTAAATGAAAGAAAAACGGTGCAGACAAATATGATTTCCTTCGTGAGCCATGGAGATAAGACTCTTTAGAGGCTTATCGGAATGCCCGGCGAACAGGAACATCATATTTCGTCTGTACCGTTTTTCTTTTCATAAACCTATAAAATCACGACTTGTGAGAGACGCTTATATCTGCCCTTCAAACTCTAGAACTGCACCACAAAATCTGCTGCTCCACGGTAAGTTAAACTCCGGTTACTACCGCTTGCATTTTGTAGCTGCCTCCACGAATCCATGGAACAGCGGATGTGGTCTGTTAGGTCTGGACTTCAGTTCAGGATGCGCCTGTGTTGCAATGAACCAAGGATGATCTGGAAGTTCTACCATCTCGACAATACGTCCATCAGGAGAAGTACCGCAGAGTTTCATGCCATGTTCTGTGAGGACTGCACGGAAGTCATTATTTACTTCGTAACGATGGCGGTGACGTTCTTCAATATTTTCAGTGCCATACAATTCATAAGCTTTAGAAGTCTTGTCCAAAATACATGGATAAGAACCAAGTCTTAAGGTTCCGCCGATATCTTCCACACCATTCTGATCCGGCATTAAAGCGATGACCGGATGTGTGGTGTTTGGATCAAGCTCAACACTGTGAGCATCGTTGAAACCACAGACGTGTCTTGCAAATTCGATGATGGCAACCTGCATGCCAAGGCAGAGACCAAGGTAAGGAACCTTGTGCTCGCGGGCATACTGTGCAGCGAGAATTTTTCCCTCTACACCACGGGAGCCGAATCCGCCAGGTACTAAGATACCGGAAACATCTCCCAAATATTCATCGGCATTTTCAGGAGTAAGTTCTTCAGAATCTATCCATTTAATGTTGACCGTGGCATGCTCTGCGATACCGCCGTGTTTTAATGCCTCCACAACAGAGATATATGCATCGTGCAGGGCAATATATTTTCCGACTAATGCAATTTTTACTTCTTTATTCGGATGACGGAGCGCATCTACCATTGCTTCCCAGTCTTTTAAATCTGGTTCTGGGCAAGCTAAATGTAAAGCTTCACAGGCAACTTTTGCAAGATTCTCTTTTTCCATTGCAAGTGGCGCTTCATACAAGTATTCCACATCAAGGTTCTGTAATACATGACTGTTTGGCACGTTACAGAACAGGGCGATTTTATCTTTTAAACTCTGATCCAATTCGTGTTCAGAACGGCATACGATAATATCAGGCTGGATACCCATTCCCTGTAATTCTTTTACGGAAGCCTGTGTCGGTTTTGTTTTCAGTTCACCGGAAGCCTTTAAATAAGGTATCAGGGTTACATGGATGAGAATGGCATTTTCGTGTCCGACCTCGTGCTGGAACTGGCGGATCGCCTCTAAGAACGGCTGGCTTTCGATATCGCCTACCGTTCCACCGACTTCGATGATGGCAATATGTGTCTCATCGGAAGTAAAATTGCGGTAAAAACGGCTCTTGATCTCATTTGTGATATGCGGGATGACCTGGACAGTTCCTCCACCGTAATCGCCGCGGCGTTCTTTCTGAAGAACGGACCAGTATACTTTTCCGGTTGTGACGTTGGAATTTTTGGTTAAGCTCTCATCGATGAAACGCTCGTAATGTCCAAGGTCCAGATCAGTTTCAGCACCGTCATCAGTGACAAAAACTTCACCGTGCTGGATTGGGTTCATGGTTCCTGGATCGATGTTGATGTAAGGGTCGAATTTCTGCATGGTAACTTTGTATCCGCGTGCTTTTAAAAGTCTTCCAAGCGAAGCAGCGGTGATACCTTTACCGAGACCGGATACAACACCACCGGTGACAAAAACATATTTTACAGGCATAGGGTTATCCTCCTCTGAAAATGTGAAATATAATGATTAGTAACAAAATCCTCTTAGTTTGTATACGGTAATGAAACGTTGTCTTAGTGCAGCGGAAACATTACACAATTTTTTTAACTGAAATAGTATACTACTATGTTTTTCTAAAATCTATAAAAAAATAAAAAAAATTTAGCTACCGGTCAGAGCGAGTTTATAAAATCTTTAGAAACGAAAGGAAAACTTCACGAACAATGTATTGCTTTTGAAGTTCAATTTCAATATAATAAGAAAGAATTTAATGTTTCATTACGGTTGAAAGATTAGGAGAACTTTTGCCGTAAGAAAATAATTCAATACGATAAGTCCAGTCAGACAAACCAGAATCTGGCTGTGGAAAGGATAGATTTATGGATAACCAGAGCAATTACAATAACGGCAATAACGGATACGGCGGAGGCGGCTATGGCAGCGGCGGCCCGGGAAATAATGGCAGCAATGGTAACAATAATAACAACGGCAATAATGGGGATAATAACAATAAGAATAACAAGAATGGCCAGATGATCATGGTGTTTATCCTTGTATCACTGGTAGCATTGTTCATTATGAGCATGGTCATGAACCGGTATACTTCCATGAGCACTTCGGAGATCAGTTATTCTGACTTCCTTCAGATGGTAGAAGATGGAAAAGTAGAGTCGGTGGAATTTGATTCTTACCAGATCAATATCACACCGGTTTCTGAAAACAAGAATCCATATCTTCAGGAACAGACTTATTATTGTGGACGTTTGGATGATCCGGATCTGCTTCCTTTATTGAAGGATAAGGGAATCACGATCTCCCGTGTGATCCCGGACAACACTTCCACATGGATTTACAATATTTTAAGCTTCCTGCTTCCACTGGTGCTGATCTGGATACTGATGGGTGTTTTGATGAAGCGTATGGGTGGCGGTGCTATGGGCGTTGGCAAGAGCACTGCAAAAGTTTATGTGGAAAAAACCACCGGCGTTACCTTTAAAGATGTTGCCGGACAGGATGAGGCAAAAGAGTCCTTACAGGAAGTCGTTGATTTCCTTCATAATCCAAAGAAATACCGTGAGATCGGAGCAAAACTTCCAAAGGGAGCGCTGCTTGTAGGACCTCCGGGTACAGGTAAGACATTACTCGCAAAAGCAGTAGCAGGAGAGGCTGGTGTGCCATTTTTCTCTCTGGCAGGTTCTGATTTCGTAGAGATGTTTGTGGGTGTCGGTGCATCCCGTGTGCGTGATCTTTTCAAAGAGGCACAGAAACAGGCACCATGTATTATTTTTATTGATGAGATCGATGCAATCGGTAAAAGCCGTGATTCCCGCTATGGCGGTGGCAATGATGAGCGCGAGCAGACCTTAAACCAGCTGCTTGCCGAGATGGATGGTTTTGATACTTCCAAGGGACTTCTGATCCTGGCTGCGACCAACAGACCGGAAGTTTTAGATAAAGCGCTGCTTCGTCCGGGACGTTTTGACCGCCGTATTATCGTCGATAAGCCGGATCTGAAGGGAAGACTTGAGACGTTAAAAGTTCATTCCAAAGATGTTCTTATGGATGAGACTGTAGATCTGGATGCACTCGCACTTGCAACCGCAGGTCTTGTTGGTTCTGATCTTGCCAATATGATCAATGAGGCTGCGATCAATGCGGTTAAGAAGGGCAGAAAATATGTAAATCAGGCAGATTTATTTGAGGCCTTTGAGTTAGTTGCAGTAGGTGGTAAAGAGAAAAAAGACCGCGTGATGAGTGACAAAGAGCGCAAGATCGTTTCCTATCATGAGGTTGGTCATGCGATTGTGACAGCACTTCAGAAGAACACTGAGCCGGTTCAGAAGATCACGATCGTTCCAAGAACGATGGGAGCACTCGGTTATACCTTGCAGACACCGGAAGAGGAGAAGTTCTTACAGACGAAGGATGAACTGCTTGCCAAGATCACAACCTACATGGCAGGACGTGCGGCAGAAGTACTCGTATTTTCCTCTGCAACAAGCGGCGCTGCAAACGATATTGAGCACGCAACAGCGATCGCAAGAGCAATGGTTACACAATATGGTATGTCAGATAAGTTTGGCATGATGTGTCTTGCAACAACAGAGAATCAGTATCTGGATAACCGGGCAGGACTGATCTGCGGTGAGGAGACCGCAGCACAGATCGACGGAGAAGTTCTTTCCATTATTAACAAATGTTATGATGACGCAATGCAGCTTCTGATCGAGAACCGCGAATCATTAGATAAGATTTCTGAATACCTGTACGAGCATGAGACAATCACCGGAAAAGAATTTATGAAGATTTTCCGTGAGATCAAAGGTATTCCGGAACCGGAGGAAGAGAGCACAAAGAAGAGCTTTATGGAACAGGCAATGGACGCTGAACGCCAGAGTAAAGGCAATGATGGTGAATAATGTTTGAGATTGCAGAAGAATTAAAAAAACTCCCGGATCAGCCGGGAGTTTATATTATGCATGACAGCAGGGATGCGATTATTTATATTGGAAAGGCTGTCAGCCTTAGAAAACGGGTGCACCAGTATTTTCAGGCAAGCCATGATGAGGGGATCAAAAAAGCGCAGATGGTAAAACAGATTGCGCGTTTTGAATATATCATCACGGATTCTGAACTGGAGGCACTTGTTTTAGAATGTAATCTGATCAAGGAACACAGACCAAAATACAATACCATGCTGCGGGATGATAAGACCTATCCCTATATCAGAGTGACGGTCGGAGAGGATTTTCCGCGGGTTCTGTTTTCCAGACAGCAGAAAAAAGACAGGTCACGCTATTTTGGACCGTACACAAGTGCAGGGGCAGTCAAGGATACGATCGAACTGATCAATAAATTATATCAGCTCAGAACCTGTAACCGGAATCTGCCAAAAGATATCGGAAAAGACCGCCCATGCCTGAATTATCATATTCATCAGTGCAATGCGCCGTGTCAGGGCTATATCAGCAAAGAGGAGTACAGACAGCGTGTGGATGCAGCCGTTGAATTTTTAAATGGAAACTATGCACCAATTTTAAAATCGTTACAGGAAAAAATGATGGTTGCTTCCGAGGAGATGCAGTTTGAGAAGGCAATCGAATATCGCGACCTTTTAAACAGCGTGAAGCAGATTGCACAGAAACAGAAAATCACGCACAATGACGGCGAGGACAAAGACATTATTGCACTTGCTGCGGATGACAGAGATGCGGTCGTACAGGTATTTTTTATCCGGGATGGAAAACTGATCGGACGGGATCACTTTTATGTAAAGATCGGAAATGAAGATACTAAGGAACAAATATTGACTACATTTGTAAAACAGTTTTATTCCGGCACGCCGTTTATTCCGAGGGAGATCATGCTGCCGGAGGAGATCGATGACCATGAAGTATTGGCAGAATGGTTGGGGGAGAAGCGCGGCGGCAAAGTCTATATCCGTATTCCGCAAAAAGGAATGAAGGAAAAACTGGTGGAGCTGGCGCAGAAGAATGCGGAACTTGTGTTGTCGCAGGATAAGGAGAAGATCAAGCGTGAGGAGGGAAGAACTATCGGAGCGATGAAAGAGATCGCAGGATGGCTGGATCTTCCGGGCTTACAGCGTGTGGAAGCGTTTGATATCTCCAACATCAACGGATTCGAGACGGTTGGTTCCATGGTGGTTTATGAAAAAGGAAAACCAAAGCGCAGCGATTACAGAAAGTTCAAGCTCCGCACTGTCACCGGGCCGGATGACTACGCTTCCATGCATGAAGTCCTTACAAGGCGTTTTACACACGGCATGCGGGAGCAGGAAGAAATGCAGGAGAAAGAACTCGGTGCAGAGTATGGCAGTTTTACACGCTTCCCGGATCTTATTATGATGGATGGTGGAAGAGGGCAGGTCAATATCTGCCTGAAAGTGCTGGATGAATTACATCTGAATATTCCGGTCTGTGGTATGGTAAAAGATGATAATCACAGAACCCGTGGGTTATACTATAACAATATTGAGATACCGATTGACCGGGGCAGTGAAGGATTCAAACTTATCACAAGAATTCAGGACGAGGCGCATCGTTTTGCTATCGAATACCACAGGTCACTGCGCAGCAAAGAACAGGTGCATTCCATACTGGATGATATTCCGGGAATCGGTCCGTCCAGAAGAAAAGCTTTGATGAAAAAATATCAGTCGTTAGAGGCAATCCGAGAGGCCTCGGCAGAAGATCTTGCCGACACCGAGAGCATGAACGAAAAAGCGGCGCAGGCAGTATATGAATTTCTTCACAAAGACGCTGTTCTGTGATATATTTATGACAATGGGTTTTCTATGCGGCAGAAGTATTTTCCGGCGCAGAGGAAAACAAAAAATCCCCAGAACATAAAGGAGAAAAGGGTATGAATGGAACGAATGGAGTAAGTGTCAGCAAAGTAGCACAGATCATGGATCTGTATAATTTCCTGCCGGACATGGATTTGAAAAAACACCGTATTAAAATCAGTGATGTGAACCGTCCGGCGTTGCAGCTGAGTGGGTTCTTTGAACATTTTGAGCAGTCGCGTGTACAGATCATCGGAAACGTTGAGTACACCTATTTACAGAGACTGGATGTGGAGAAGAAGGAAAAGATTTTACAGAAATTTACCACATATGATATCCCATGCATTATCTTCTGCAGGGATTTACAGCCGGATGAAGATTTTTTACAGATTGCTTCGGAAAATGATGTTCCGGTTTTGGGAACGAAGAGAAGCACATCGGAATTTATGGCAGAATTGATTTTCTGTCTGAGTGAACAGCTGGCACCATGTATTTCCATTCACGGAGTTCTGGTCGATGTCTATGGTGAAGGACTTCTGATCATGGGTGAGAGCGGAATCGGTAAGAGTGAGGCGGCATTGGAGCTTGTGCGCCGTGGACATCGTCTGGTAACAGATGATGTTGTGGAGATCCGCAAGATTAATGAGCATACGCTGATCGGCACTTCTCCGGACATCACGAGATATTTTATCGAGGTGCGTGGTATCGGTATTATCGATGTGAAAGCGCTTTACGGTGTTGAGTGTGTCAAGGAAAAACAGCAGATTGACCTTGTCATCAAGCTAGAGGACTGGAAGAAAGAAAATGAGTATGACCGTCTGGGTTTAGAGGATGAATACGCAGAATTTCTTGGAAATAAAGTGGCGTGTCATTCGCTTCCAATCCGTCCGGGACGAAATCTTGCAGTCATCTGTGAGACAGCAGCGGTTAACCACAGACAGAAGAAAATGGGTTACAATGCAGCACAGGAGCTTTACCGCCGTGTGCAGGAGAATATCACAAAAGGTCATGATGATGACGATTAAGCCGGAGACGACATATTTACATTTTTGCATATAGCGGAAAAACCGTTATAAATATATAGTTAGATTTGGAGACAAAATTATGGAAAACAAAATTGCATGGGAAAAATACCCGGAAGGAAATAAACGGGAGGAAGTATTTCAGTTCGCAGAGAATTACCGCAAGTTTATTTCTGATTGCAAGACAGAGCGCGAGTGCGTTACTTCTTTTGTGGAGAAAGCAGAAAAAGCAGGTTTTGTAAATCTTGAAAAGGTAATCGCAGAGCATACAGCATTGAAAGCAGGCGACAGAGTATATGCCAATAACATGGGAAAAGGCATGGCTTTATTTGTGATCGGAAAAGAGAGCATGGAAAAAGGAATGAATATCCTTGGAGCACACATTGACTCACCACGTCTGGATTTAAAACAGGATCCATTATATGAGGATACCGATTTCGCTATGTTAGACACCCACTATTATGGTGGAATCAAGAAATACCAGTGGGTAACGTTACCTTTGGCATTACATGGTGTTATTGCAAAAAAAGACGGAACTGTTGTAAAGGTAAATGTCGGCGATAAACCAGGCGATCCGGTGTTTGGAGTGAGTGATCTTCTGATCCATTTATCAGGAGAACAGTTAGAGAAGAAAGCTGCAAAAGTGATCGAGGGTGAAAATCTTGATCTTTTGATCGGAAGCATTCCAATGCAGACAGAAGACGAGAAAGTAAAAGAAAAAGTGAAAGCAAATATCATGAATCTTTTATCCAAAGAATATGGTATAGAGGAGGAAGATTTCCTTTCCGCAGAGATCGAGGTGGTTCCGGCAGGAGAAGCAAGAGATTACGGCTTTGACCGCAGCATGATCATGGGTTATGGACATGACGACAGGGTGTGCGCATATCCATCCTTTGAAGCAATGCTTGTGTCAGAAGATCCGGAGATCACAAGTGTCTGCCTCTTAGTGGACAAAGAAGAGATCGGAAGCGTGGGAGCCAGCGGAATGCAGTCCAGATTTTTCGAAAATACCGTTGCAGAAGTAATGGCAGCAGCAGGAAGTTATTCAGAACTGGCACTCAGAAGAGCACTGGCAAATTCCAAGGTGCTTTCCTCCGATGTATCGGCAGCGTTTGATCCGAACTTCCCAAGCGTTATGACAAAACGAAACACCGCATATTTTGGAAAAGGACTTGTATTTAATAAATATACAGGTTCCAGAGGCAAGGGTGGTTCCAATGATGCAAATGCAGAGTATATTGGAAAATTAAGAAATATTATGGATACAAATGAGGTATCCTTCCAGACAGCCGAGCTTGGTAAAGTAGATCAGGGCGGCGGCGGAACAATCGCTTACATTCTTGCAAATTATGGAATGAATGTCATCGACAGCGGTGTTCCGGTATTGAATATGCATGCACCATGGGAGATCATCAGTAAAGTTGATCTGTATGAGGCATACAGAGGCTATATTGCATTCTTAAAGGAAGCTTAGGGAAGATCAATGAATGACCAGTTTTTGACAGAACTTCAAAATGTAATGGGTGGCTCCGGGATATTTATGGAAGAGCCAATGAAAAAACATACAACGTTTCGTGTGGGTGGACCGGCAGATGTGCTGGTCCAGCCGGATGAAACAGCACTTGCGGCTATCCTTGCACTCTGCAGACAGTATCATGTGTCATATTCTTTTATCGGAAATGGCAGTAATCTGCTTGTGGGAGACAAGGGAATCCGTGGTGTGGTGATCGAGATGACAGACCCAATGGGAAACATTGAAGTGGATGGAACGAAAATCACGGCACAGGCAGGTGCGATGCTTTCGAAAATTGCCAATACTGCGGCATCGAATGGTCTGGGCGGCATGGAATTTGCTGCCGGTATTCCGGGAAGTGTCGGCGGAGCAGTTGTCATGAACGCCGGAGCCTATGGCGGAGAGATGAAGGACATCATTGAGCGAGTATATGTTCTCGATGAAAACGGTGCACAGTTGGAACTTGACAGAGATGCGCTCGACCTGGGTTACCGGCATAGCTGTATTCCAGAGAAAAAATATATTGTTACAAAAGTTGTTTTGGAACTTGTGCCGCGCAATGAGGCGGAAATCCGTTCCGAAATGAAAGAATTGAATGAAAAAAGAGCAGAGAAACAGCCACTGCAGTATCCGAGTGCCGGAAGCACTTTCAAAAGACCGGAGGGATATTTTGCAGGAAAGCTGATCATGGATGCAGGACTTCGCGGCTATCAGGTGGGTGGTGCGCAGGTGTCTGAGAAACACTGTGGTTTTGTGATCAACAAAGGGGATGCAACAGCAGCAGATATCTGTCAGCTGATGAGGGACGTATCGGATAAGGTACAGGCACAGTTTGGTGTAGTATTGGAACCGGAAGTGAAAATGATTGGTGAATTTTAAGCTGCAAACTTATGAGAAAGGTGTGGTTATAATATGAAATTCGTGATATTAACAGGAATGTCTGGAGCCGGAAAAAGTACAGCACTGAAAATGATGGAAGATATCGGCTTTTACTGTGTCGATAATCTTCCAATCCCTTTATTGGAAAAATTTGTGGAATTGTCTGATCTGCAGCAGAATGCAGAATTACAGAAAGTCGCTGTCGGGATCGACATCCGGAGTGGACAGGCACTTGAGGAACTTAGAAGTGTGCTTGACCGGATCAAGGCAAACGGCGGCGCTTATGATATCTTATTTTTGGATGCGGAGGATTCCGTACTTGTAAAGCGATACAAAGAGACGAGAAGAAGTCATCCACTGGCAGGCTCGGAGCGTGTCGATAAAGGAATTGCAAAAGAGAGAGAGAGACTTGCCTTTTTAAAAGAGCGGGCAAGTTATATTATAGATACCAGTCAGCTTCTGACAAGAGAGCTGAAAGCGGAGATTGAAAAAATATTTGTGCAGAACCAGGATTATAAAAATCTGTTCGTCACGATTTTATCGTTCGGATTTAAATATGGAATCCCGGCGGATTCCGATCTGGTTTTCGATGTGCGTTTTCTGCCGAATCCATATTACGTGGAAGGGCTTCGTGCCAAGACAGGAAATGACAAGGAAATTCAGGATTATGTGCTTCAATTTAAGGAGGCGCACGAGTTTCTGGATAAATTAGAGGATATGATCAACTTCCTGATACCAAACTACATTGCAGAGGGAAAAAACCAGCTTGTCATATCAATTGGATGCACAGGCGGAAAACACCGCTCGGTAACGCTTGCCAATGAATTGTACAAGAGAATGGCGGACAAGAAGGAATATGGTCTGAAGATTGAGCATAGGGATATAGGAAAAGATGCCCTGCGAGGTAAATAGAATGTCTTTTTCAAGTGAAGTAAAAGAAGAACTTTCCAGACATCTTGGAAAAAGCCGTCATTGCCAGATCGCGGAGCTGGCGGCACTGATCGCATTTGATGGAAAAGTGCAGGTAAGTGAGTCCGGATGTGACCTTTTTCTGGATTCTGAAAATGAACTGTTAAATACAAAGTATGAGCTATTATTAAAAAAACTGTTTGATTTTTCGGAGGAGAAAAGAGAAAAATCCGGAAGAGAACAGAAGAAAATTTATGAGACAGTAAAAATGTGGGATGAGGATCATCAGATCCCGATGATCACAGAGACAGTCAATGGTCTGTTACTTTTGCAGGGCTGTTGTAAAAGAGCTTACATCAGAGGGGCATTCTTAGCTGGTGGTTCCATCAGTGATCCAAACAAGTCCTATCATTTTGAGATTGTGTGCAGAACTATGCCACAGGCAGAACAGCTTCGGGATACCATGAACAGTTTTGATGTGGATGCCAAGATCGTGGAACGAAAAAAACATTTTGTTGTTTACTTAAAAGAAGGGGCACAGATTGTTGATATTTTAAATGTGATGGAAGCACATGTGGCACTGATGAATTTAGAGAACGTGCGCATTTTAAAAGAGATGCGTAATTCCGTCAACCGTAAGGTCAACTGCGAGACTGCCAATATCAGCAAGACGGTCAATGCGGCAGTAAAACAGCTGGAGGACATTACATATATCAGGGAAATGATGGGGTTAGACAGCCTGCCGGACAATTTAAAAGAGATGGCGTTATTGCGGCTGGAATACCCTGAGGCACCACTCAAAGAACTTGGAATGTATTTAGATCCGCCGGTTGGAAAATCGGGTGTGAACCACAGACTTCGGAAGATCAGTGAGATCGCAGACGGATTGAGGGAATAGGAGGAGAATGATAAGACGATGAGAAAGACAGTAGAAGTGCAGATGGATGCAGGAATGGAAGCAAGACCGATCGCATTGATGGTACAGACCGCCAATCAGTTTTCCAGTCATCTTTATCTGGAGATGGACGGGAAACATGTCAATGCAAAAAGCATCATGGGAATGATGAGCCTTGTTCTGACAAACGGAGTGGTTGTCACGATAGATGCGGAAGGAACAGACGAAGTGGAAGCAGTGGAAGCATTAGAGAGACTTTTGACAGGCAAATAAATGTTGAATGAATAAGAGAGTATAGTGATTTATGGATATGAAAAAGAAATTATTGTTTGTATTCAATCCGTGCTCAGGAAAGGCACAGATTAAGAATCAGTTGTTAGACATCGTGGACACCATGGTAAAAGCGGATTATGAGGTTACGATCTATCCGACGCAGTGTGCAGGAGATGCAAAAGAAAAAGTGGAAGCGTATGCCGGAAATTATGATCTTGTTGTGTGCAGCGGTGGAGATGGTACATTAGACGAAGTGGTAACCGGAATGATGCAATGCAAAGCAAAAGTTCCATTGGGATACATACCGGCCGGAAGCACGAACGATTTTGCTTCTTCGCTTGGAATACCGAAGGATATGGAAAAAGCGGCAGAGGCGGCCGTCGCAGGAAAACCGTTTCCGTGCGATGTCGGTCTGTTTAATGGGGATTATTTTGTCTATGTCGCAGCATTTGGACTTTTTACAGAAGTGTCTTATAAGACGAGCCAGGAATGGAAAAATGTGCTCGGTCATGCCGCTTATATTTTGGAAGGCGCAAAATGCCTTCATGATATCCCATCCTTTATGATGCAGGTGGAATATAACAATATGCGTATTCAGGACGAGTTTATCTACGGAATGATCACAAACTCTACATCTGTAGGCGGATTCAAGGGGATGACCGGAAAAGATGTTCTGCTCGATGACGGTGTTTTTGAAGTTACACTGATCAAAAAGCCGAAGAACCCGATGGAACTGAATGAGATCATCGCATCCCTGATCAATCTCGTAGATGACACGGATATGATTTATTCATTTAAGACAGCCGAAGTGAAGTTTACCGCTTCCAGGGAGATCCCATGGACTCTGGACGGGGAATTTGGCGGTGACCATGAGGAAGTCTGTGTGAAAAATCTGAAACAGGCAGTGGACATTATGGTCAAAAAGCCGGAAGAATAAAAGATTTGACAGTTATATATGTTAAAAAAATAACTTTATTTTTGCATGAAAGTAATATATAATAATGAGAGAAATAATGCTGGATAAAGCAAATATTTTAAATTATGGAGGAATTAACAATGTTAGTATCTGCAAAAGAGATGTTAGACAAAGCAAAAGCTGGTCATTATGCTGTAGGTCATTTTAACATTAACAATTTGGAATGGGCAAAAGCTGTTTTATTGACAGCACAGGAGTTAAAATCCCCTGTTATCTTAGGTGTATCTGAAGGTGCTGGAAAGTACATGACAGGATTCAAAACTGTAGCAGCTATGGTAAAAGCTATGGATGAAGAACTTGGAATCACAGTTCCTGTAGCATTACACTTAGATCACGGAACTTACGAAGGATGCTACAAATGCATCAAAGCTGGTTTCACATCTATCATGTTTGATGGTTCTCATTATTCAATCGAAGAGAACATCGAGAAAACAAAAGAATTAGTAGCAGTTGCTCACAGATTAGGTTTATCTATCGAGGCAGAAGTTGGTTCTATCGGTGGAGAAGAGGATGGCGTTATTGGTATGGGTGAATGCGCTGATCCTAACGAGTGTAAAGCAATCGCTGATCTTGGTGTGGACATGCTTGCAGCCGGTATCGGTAACATCCACGGAAAATATCCGGCAAACTGGCCAGGATTAAGCTTTGAGACTTTAGCAGCAGTTCAGGAGAAAACAGGAGCATTACCATTAGTACTTCACGGTGGTACAGGTATCCCAGAAGATATGATCAAGAAAGCAATCGAACTTGGTGTATCTAAGATTAATGTTAACACAGAGTGTCAGTTATCTTTCGCAGATGCTACACGTAAATATATTGAAGCTGGTAAAGACCTTGAAGGTAAAGGATTCGATCCTCGTAAATTATTAGCTCCAGGTACAGATGCAATCAAAGCAACTGTAAAAGAGAAAATGGAATTATTTGGTTCTGTTGGAAAAGCTGAATAAGATAAGAATGCGAAGAGAGTGCTTCTGTTTTGGAGGCACTCTTTTTTTCTTTACAAAAAAACTTCGGACGATAAACTGCCCGAAGTTTTTGCGTGTATGAAAAAAGTAAATGGCTGTAAGCACCAGATCAGGGTTGTGGCAATATGGCATGCCACATATTAATATACAGGATTTTCTACATTGACTTTATCAACTTCCTGATAAGGAGCAAGTGTAGAAACCATTTTGATTGGTTTGTCATATGCATTTTTTACATAGTGAACTTCGCCAGGCTCGATATGGATAAAATCGCCTTCTGTTAAGGTATGGCATACGTTATCGACAACGATATCAACTTTTCCCTCTAAGATATAGAAGTTCTCTTCCATCACATTATGATAATGTGCCTGAAAATCCTGGCCAGGCTGGAACTGTACAAGTGCATAATTCATACGAGGTCCTTTCATTAAATATTTTGGACCACTGTCTCCAAAACGATATTCAAAATCTTTCTCATTAACTACAAACATATTTTTTTCCTTCCTTTTCTTAAGTTTTCTTCATGATTGAATTTTATAAACCTGGTGCAATCCACATATTTTTGGTAAGCTTACGGTCACACAAATCGAGATTGGCTTTGTAGACCTCTCTCCAGACTGGATACATTTCATCATATACTTTTTTGTTCTCTAAATTAGGTGTGTAAGTTTTATCTACTTTAGCACAGATTGCAGCACCCTCAGCGATGGATGGGTAAATGCCAACACCATATCCGGCAATGATCGCAGCGCCCAGTGCAGTTGCTTCTTTTACAACAGGAGTTACGACAGGTTTTCCGGTTACATCAGCAAGAATCTGTGACCATAAATCACTGACAGATGCGCCACCTGCAAAAATAAGCTTATCCGGTTCATTTCCGGTTGCTTCTTTTACAAGTTCAATATGTCCTTTGACTAACATAGCTGTATTTTCCAAAATGGAACGATAGAAAGTATATTTATTAAACTTTTCCGGTAACAGCTCAAAGTTTGTGAAGGTAGGTGCTGCATGTTTCCAGTTAATGAAGTTCATAATATCACTGAAACAGCACATCATGCCGTAACATCCGGCAGGGATTTTCTCTGCTGCTTGATTCATAAGGTTGTATGGATCGTCGCCAATCTCTTTTGCTTTCCGTTTTTCCTCCTGACAGAAACCATCACGGAACCATCTCATGACAAGTCCTGGTTTAAATGCAAGTGCTTCATATTGCCATACGCCTGGTACTGCATGGCAGTTGACACGGACACGGCCATAAGGATCGGTTTTACCACTTTCTGTGTTGAATTCATACTGCCAGAAGCTTCCACCGAATACGGCTGCTTCGCCAGGTTTGCATGCACCGACACCGATTGTGCCGAGCTGACAGTCACCACCGCCGACAACAACAGGAGTACCTTCTGCCAGACCGGTTTCAGAAGCTCCCTTTGCAGTTACTTTTCCTGAAATGGAACCACATTCTAAGATATCCGGGAAAATGTCAGTACGCAGATTACATTTGGCTGCAATTTCCGTATCCCAGGTGCGGGTCTGAAGATCGAGCAGTCCGGTTGTGGAACCATTACTTGGTTCGACTGCAAGTACACCGGTCAGCTTGTAAATTAACCAGTCATTAAACATACCGATTTTAGCAGTTTTCTCATAGATATCCGGCATATTATTTTTTACCCATAAAATACGTGGAATCGCATTAAGGGCATAACTTTGTCCGGATTTTTTATACAATTCCAGTTCAAGATCAGGATTCATGCGGATAAGTTCGGCTACTTCATCATTGCTGCGGGCATCGACATTGGCACACGCCCAGATTTCATTTCCGTCTTTATCGTATAGAAGTATTCCTTCACGCATACATGTTGTAGAAATAGCAGCAATCTCTGCCGGGTCGATCTTGGTCTCTGCAAGGACATTGCGAACACAACCGCTGGCGAGTTCCCAGTTGTATTTCCAGTCAAAATCCATACTTCCCGGAAAACGAGGATCTTCATTGTGCGTCCACTCATGCTGGGAGCAGCCTATCTGGTTTCCTTTCAAATCGAACAGAACAGCACGTACACTTCCTGTTCCAGCGTCAATTGCCATTAAATAATTTTTCATTGCAATGCACCGTCCTTTCTCTCAGTGTCTATATTGTTTTTTGATTGATAAAGATCTAATACTGCAGTAGCGGTATTTTCATCTGTGATGAGAACATCCAGATATTTTCCTGTCAATACAGCATAAATTGCTTCAATCTTGTGCGGACCACCTGCCACGCCGACAACGTTGTTATATTTTTCGATGTCCGTGAGTGCCGGGCTCATAAGCCGCTTTTCCAAATCTGTATCAATCAGATTTCCATTGATATCAATGAAGTGACTTAAAATATCGCCGACAGCGCCCTGTTTCTTCAAAAGAAGGTAGTCATCCGGTGTCAAAATCGAGTTTTTGATGATGGTTGCATTTGTATCAACGCCACCGATACCGACAACCGTAAAATCAGAAATCAAAGCCATTTTCGAGATACGCTGAATGGCAGTTTCTTTTTTTAATTCTTCCATTATAAAGGAAGAACTTAAAATTAAAGGACACGGAATCAAATGTAAGCGGGCATTAAAAACATTGGACTCCGTATTTGGCAGATAATAATTGACACCGCCAGTCAGTGAAATTACATTAATCGGACTTTCGGATCGCTGGGCAAGGTAGTTTAAGATTCGGCTTGGAGTATCTCCGTATCCCATATTAATGTAAGAATTTTCTTTAATACGCTGGTTGATATACATGGAAGCAGCCTGCGCAAGTGAATCATTTAAAGAATCACTGGAAGGAACAGATGGAATGATAAGAATATCATTTAAATGGAAGAGTTCCTTAAAAGTATTTTCCATATGAAATCTTTTTGCGTTACTGTTTCGAATCTGGAAGGTGATCAATCCATTTTCCTTTGCCTTGTCAAGCAAACGCAGGATTTTGATGCGGTTAATACCTAATATCTTGGCGATTTCCTGCTGGGTAAGATTCTCAATATAGTAGTACCACGCAATTTTGATCATAAGTTCTTCTTCATAATTATAGTTCGAATCCATATTTAATTCTCCTAACAAGTAAAATAAAACAATTGTTCATTAAACTGAAATATGTTAATTCATAGTATAATTATGATTGTGCAAAATGTCAAGATAAAATGTTTTTGTATAATTTATATAGGTAGAATGACCAAAAAAATAGAAAAAATCTCGAAAAGCTATGTTGACAAATGATAATACGAGTGTTAATATTAGTTCATCACTTGAACAAAAGTACTTGAAGATAACGGAGGGGATAACATGGAGAACAACAAAAAACCAGACGCTGAAAATCTTCTGCAGGTTTGTGATATTTATAAATCCTTTGGTGACAATGCAGTCTTAAAAGGCATGACATTGAGCCTGGCATCTGGAGAAGTTCTTTCTCTTATTGGAGGTAACGGAGCTGGTAAAAGTACCTTAATGAAAATCATTATGGGTATCTATACACACGACAGTGGAAAAGTCATTGTAAATGGAAAAGAAATGACAGCAGGAAAAACAACAGAAGCGTTATCCAGCGGTGTTTACATGGTACCACAGGAACCATTGCTTTTCCCTAATATGACAGTTGAAGAAAATATTCTGATCGGTTTCACAAAACCACAGTCAGAACTTCATAAAGAACTTGTCGATACAATGAAGAAGATCGGTTGGAATCTTGAACTTAATCGTAAAGCCAATACATTGTCAATCGCAGAACAGCAGTTGGTCGAGCTGCTGAGAGGCTTGCTCAGACATGCAAAGATACTGATTCTGGATGAGCCGACAAGTGCACTTACTTTTAAAGAGGTAGAAAGTCTTTTTAAAGTAGTCAAAGACTTGAAAGCACAGGGAATTGGAATTATTTATATCACCCATCGTCTGGATGAGGTGTTTGAGATTTCCACAGACGTTGGAATCATGAGAGATGGTCGAATCACTCTCATGGGAAAGATTGAAGAATTTACAAAAGCAGCCCTTGTAAAAGGCTTGCTGCCAGATGCCACTGATCAGCAGGAAATCGTGAATAAAAATACAGTTGATTACAGCAAAGATCCGGTTCTTGAATTAAAGAACTACAGTGGATATGGATTTAAAGATATTTCCTTAAAAGTATATCCGGGAGAAATCCTTGGAGTTGCAGGTGTTGTAGGTGCTGGAAGAACAGAGATGGCACAGACAATTTTTGGAATGGACAAAGTACTTGGAGGAAAAGTTTATCTGGATGGTAACGACATTACAGGACTGAGCACACAGAAAGTTATGAAAGCTGGTGTGAACTACGTTTCAGAAGACAGACATGCGGATGGAATTTTCAAGATTTCATCGGTTGCCTACAATATTACAAGCGGGGTGTTAAGCGAATCTTTCATGGGAAAAGTTTTCTTAAACCAGAAGAAAGAAAAATCACTCACCCAGCAGTACATTGATGATTTCCGCATCAAAGTTACCGGACAGGAACAGGAAGTTGGAAGCCTCTCAGGTGGTAACCAGCAGAAAGTAGTGATCGGACATGCGCTTGCTACAAATCCGAAGCTGATTATTCTGGATGAGCCGACACGAGGAATCGATGCAGGTGCCAGAACTGATGTCTACAATATTATTAAAGGACTTTCGAAAAAGGGATTGGCTGTACTTTTGATCTCATCTGATATGGAAGAAATTATCGAACTTAGCGACAGAGCAGTGACGATCCATCAGGGCAGATTAAACTGTGAGTTTGACAGAGCAGATATCAATCAGGAGAATTTAACAAAAGCATCCTTTGGTGTTATTGGAAAGGAGAAAGAATCATGAACAGTTTACGGGCAATCTTGAAAAAGAGAGAAATGACAAGTTTCCTTTGTCTGGTCTTGTTATTCATCGTGGTTGGCTGTATCAACCCGGCATTTTTTACAGTTGGAAATATATCCGCATGTTTTAACTCATCTGTTGTGTTTGTCATTATCTCCGTTGGTATGGCATTTACGATCATGATTGGTGAAATCGATGTTTCCGTTGGTTCCTGTATGGGTATGACGGCGGTTGTAGTCGGCACCATGATATGTGATGGAAAGAACTGGATACTTGCATTTATTGTCGGAATCCTGATCGGTGTGATCGTTGGATGCATTAATGGATTTGGTGTTGCAATTATGAAAGCACCTTCCCTGATTTTTACATTAGGTGTAAACGGAATCTTACGTGGTCTGATGTTTATTTACACAGACGGTGCAGATGTTAACAATATTCCAAAAAGCTTTAAAGACATCTCAGCAAAAGCTCTTCCGGGAGTGAGACTTACATATTACTTTATTGGAGCGCTGATTCTTACAATTATCATCCATTTGATCCTTACAAATACAAGAAAAGGAAGATATGTAAAAGCAGTTGGTGATAATGCAGATGGTGCGAAGTTAGTAGGTATTAACCCGGTTGCAACAAAATTTGTTTCCTATATTATATGTTCCGTTATGGCATCTATCGCAGGAATTTTATTCTGCAGCCGTATCGGTATTGTCACAACATCCAGTGGTAATGGTTACGAAATGACAGCAGTTGCCGCATGTGTATTAGGTGGTATCAGTCTTACCGGTGGTGTTGGTAGTGTGATCGGTTCAGCAATTGGTGCTGTAATTATGAGTTCCATCAGTTACCTTTTAGTATTTATGGGATTCTCATCTGATTATAATGATGCAATTACCGGAAGTATCCTGATTGTGATTGTGGTAGTTGACTCTGTAATGCAGATCAGATCAAGAATGAAATTAAGACATGAAAGACTGCAGGCAAGAACGCGGGATGACATGAATACGGAAGAGGGGGATGCATAATGAGCGGAATTTCTTCAAACGAGAAAAAAAGTAAGCATAAGGGAATGCTGAACTGGAATTTGTTTTTGATTGTTGTAATTCTTTTCGAATTTTTGATTTTTGGAGCTGCGAATCAGAAGTTTTTGAATATCTCTTCCATGTTTCGTAGTATGAACGACTTCGTTCCGATTGGAATTATTGGTATTTTTGTCACACTGGTTATGATTACCGGAGGAATCGATATTCAGGCTGGATCAATCGTCGGACTGACCTCTATCATTATTGGTGTTGCATGGCAGGACTGGGGAATGAATATCTGGGCTGCTGTTGTACTTGCAATTGTGATCGCTATCTTATGTGGAACGCTGACTGGATTTTTTATCGCATACTGTGGCGTACAGGCGATGGTCGCAACATTAGGTGGAAGTTTCTTATATGCAGGACTTGCCCTGATGGTTTCCACTTTGAGTGATACACCATCCTACATGGGAATTACAAACTTCCCGGATGCATTCCGAAACATTACCAAATTTAAAATCGGTACAATTTCACCGGGACCGGTTTTGGTATTTGTCATTATTGCAGTGATTATGGGAATTGTGTTACATAAAACCAAGTATGGACGTAAAATTTTCCTTGTTGGTGTCAATCAGAATGCAGGAGAGTTCTCCGGAATTAATACAAAAAGAGTAATTCTTTCTACTTATGTATTGAGTGCTGTTGGTGCAGCAATCGCAGGTATTGTACTTACATCTTATTATAATGTAGCAAAATCTGACCTTGGAAGTACATTTACAATGAATATCATTACGATTGTAGTACTTGGAGGAACTTTATCAACAGGTGGTAAAGGAAATGTATTCGGAACAGTATTGGCAACCATCATTATTGGACTGATCAAATTTGGACTTCCGTTATGCTTTGGTATTAATTCACAGTATCTGGATGCACCAATCGGAATCCTGCTGGTAGTTGTATTGTTAGGACGTGCATTAATGGTTCATCCGGCATTCATAAATTACCGCGCAAAGTTAAAAAATAAGCGGCAGAAAGCAGCTTAGTACAAAATTGTTAGAAAATATCTAAACATACATATCACACATATTAAGGAGGAAATGTAATGAAGAAAAAGATTTTATCAGCATTATTAGTTGGGGCAATGGTATCTTCCCTTTTAGCTGGATGTGGTGGAAGTGACAGTGCAAGCACAAGCGACAACAGCACAAGCGCAGGAAGCTCAGATGCGCAGACAACAGAGCAGGGTTCTTCTGATGCAACAGCAGAGGCATCTGGAATCGAAGGAAAAACAGTAGCATTCATTCCAAAATTAACAGGAAATGCATTCTTCGAAGTTGCAAACGACGGAGCACAGGAATATGCAGAAAAATGGGGAATCACTGTTGATTACATGGGAAGCTCTAACGCAGCAGTAGCAGATCAGGTATCTGTTATTAACCAGGCTATTTCTTCAGGGGTTGATGCAATCTGTATTTCAACTGTAGATGCAGCAGGTGTATCTGATGCATTACAGGAAGCAAAGGATGCAGGAATCATGGTTACAACATGGGATTCTGATGCAAACAGCGATGACAGAACTTTAATGGTTTCTCAGGGAACACCAGAAGTTTTAGGACAGATGTTAGTAGATATGGCAGTTGATGGATTAAAGGAGAGAGGTAAAGATCCTGAAAACGATGAGATTAAATATTGCTGGCACTACTCACAGGCAACTGTAACAGACCAGAACAGCTGGCAGGTAGAAGGCGAGAAGATTATCGCTGAGAAATATCCAAACTGGACAAACGTTTACCCAGACAACTACTACTCAGAGCAGGATGCTGAAAAAGCTATCACAGTTGGTGAAGCTGTATTAGATGCAAACCCAGATATCGATGTTATTATCTGTAACGACTCTACAGCTCTTCCAGGACAGTTACAGGCTGCTGAGAACAAAGGTTACAACAAAGACAACATTACAATTACTGGTTTCGCAACACCAAACGCTGTAAAACAGTATTGCTCAAACGGAACTCTTTACAACTGGGGTCTGTGGGATGCAAAACTTCAGGGTGCTATGGGTTGTTATGTAGCTGCTTACCTTGCAGCAGGTAACACTGTAAAAGTTGGCGACACAATTGACATTCCTGAAATCGGTTCCTGTGGAGTACTTTCCAACGATAGTATTTCAGCTGGCGCAGCAACAGGTGATGAAAACAACGGTGTTGTTCTTCTTCCAGAGCGTCTGGTATTTACCGCAGATAACATGGATGATTATGATTTCTAATTATTAACAAACAAAAGAGAGAAGAATTATTAACTTGTGATATGTATGTAGTAACAAATAGTTTATAGTGAAAAAGGAGATATATCGATGGCAGATTTAGAAGGACTTAAAGTAGCAAAAGATTATCACATTGATACACCATTTGCCAACCAGGATGGCTTTTATGTAAAAGGTGCAAACAGTCTGGATTGGGGAATGAAACGTCATTTAGCAAATATTTTCAATCCAAAGAGTGGAAATACTGTAATGTTTGCTTTTGACCATGGATACTTTATGGGAAGCACAGCAGGATTAGAGAGACTGGATTTATTATTACCAAAGCTGGCACCATATGTTGACTGTTTTATGGGAACAAGAGGTGCTATCCGTACATGCTTAAAACCTGAGTACACCAATGCAATCGCATTGAGAGTTACATCTGGTTCCAGCATGGTTCAGGCTGATTTAAGTCATGAAGTTGTTGCAGTAGATATCGAAGATTCCATCCGCATGAATGCAGATTGTATGGCATCACAGGTATTTATCGGAGCAGACGGACAGTTATCAAGTATTGATAATTTAAGCAAAGTAATCAATGCAGGTATGAGATACAGTGTTCCAACCTTAGGCGTATGTGCTGTAGGTAAAGACATGGAGCGTACCGACAGATTCTTTAAATTAGCTACACGTATTATCGCTGAGATGGGATGCCAGATGGTAAAAACCTATAACTGTGAAAACTTCGAAGAAGTCGTTGCAGCCTGCCCGGTACCAATCGTAGTAGCCGGTGGTAAGAAATTGGCTGAAAAAGATGCTTTGACATTAGCTTATGATGTAATCAGCAAAGGTGCAAGAGGTGTTGATATGGGAAGAAATATCTTCCAGAGCCAGCATCCGGTTGAAATGGCACAGGCTGTTCATAAGGTAGTACATGAAGGCTTTACAGACAAAGAAGCATATGAATTTTACGAAGATCTTATTCATTAATACAATGAGAGAAGAAGGGGCAGGCTGTTTTGGCCTGCCCCTTTTTGTTTGCGCGCCATGGGCGCGCTCTAACGGGTGTAAGTCCCGAACATGCC
>OGOD01000564.1_pt1 | contig 31249 bp, 25 predicted proteins | sample 1573631 | NCBI WGS metagenome assembly OGOD01 (sample SAMEA2581895, study PRJEB24529) | metagenome | biome: Human gut stool | place: China | collected 2011
CATTGTATACACGTCAAGGGCTTAAGAATAAAATTCACGGATTGTACACAAAAATGTACATAAAAAATTTTTATGAAAAGCCTTATAAATAAGGCGGTTTAACGCTTTAATACTGTCAAGTACAAAGCGGAAGAAGTGTTGACTGCAGACGTTTATAATCTCTATGACATAGGTATAAAAATATGTTGTATATAATAGCGATATGTAATATGATTGTTCTATAAGATATGGCATATTGTTTAAGATAAGACGAGGACAAGGATATGGAGTTAGGTATAGAACATATTATAAAATTGATTGATAGCAGAAGAGCTTTTTTAGGTATAAGTAAAAAGAAATTGGTTAAGGGTATATGCACTGTTGACATGATGTCTAAAATAGTAAATGGACAGGACAGGAAACTGCATAAATTAGAAATAGATGCCCTGCTGCAGCGCATTGGATATAACGCAAAGAATTGTAACTGTTTGTTAGACATTGATGAATATAAGGCTTTTACTGCAAGGGAACATATTCGTGAACAGATAGAAAAATGTTATAAAGATAAAAATAATTATCAACATACTAAGAAAATGATTACGGAATATAAAAATACCTGTAAAAGTAATGCGGAGCTTCAGGCGGCGGAATATTTTGATATACAGCTTATGTGTATATCGGCGGAAAATAATTTGGTACAGAAAAAGAAGTGCATGGATGCAATAAAATTGACAATAGATGATTTTTGTATGGATAATTTGCAGGAATATTTGTATAGCGAAATTGAAATTCTGATTGTTACAAGATTATTGCGTATAGCTGCTGATATAGGTGACAGGGATGTTGCACTTATAGGATATGAAAAGCTTTTAAGACTTTTGGGTCAGGATACATACTCTAATAATGAGTCAATGAAGTTTTTTGCCGGAATAATATATGATGCTTTATTAATATATATGGAAAGACAGCAGTATGAAAAGGTATCTGCTTTATGTCGGTATGCAATAGAAAAAATGCCAAGGGAAAATAAATTCAGATATCTTCCTGAAATATATAATATGAAAGCACAGGCTGATGCGGGAACAATTGTCTCCCAAAAGGGTTATGATGAAGCTTTGTTTCAGTTGTTATATGAGCAGAGTGCAGAATATAAGATATATCAGGATTTGCGTTACATACCGGATAAATATCAAGATGAATATTATAATGACATTAAATGTCCTATGTATCGTGAATACAGGATTGTATTCGTTGGCGACATAATAAGGCAGAGAAGATTGCTGTGGGGAATGACCCAGAGTGAGCTTGCATATTATATAAACAGTGACATTAAGGAAGGAGCGGATGAGATATGTAGTGAGAAAACGCTTTCAAGGCTGGAAAATGGAAAAACAGTAACATCATGGAAAGTAACAAGAAAATTGTTGGAGAGATTAAAACTTCCTCCAGAGAGATATTTTTTTGATTATGTGGCAGATGATTATAGTATTCTTGAAGAGATAAGTGATATAGAAAGGTGTATATCAGCTAAGAAATATGAGGGGCTGCTTGAACGTTGTGAAGATGTCAGGAAGAAAAATCCATTGCATTATTACCCATATAACTGTCAGGTTATTGAGAAAATAGAGTATAAAATAAAACGAATTAATAATATAATATCAGGTGATGATGCATCGAGAGTGCTTACTAGAATGCTTGAGAGGACAATACCGGAAGGATATCTTACTGATGATTCGAGTATATACATGTTTATGGGTGAGCAGCACATCCTTGTAAATATTGTGCAGAATATTAGGATAACACAAGGAGAAAATGCATGTCTTAAATTGTTGGAAAAGATGATAAGAGGCTATAAAGATACCTGTATTAATGAAGATGTCTGTACACCTTATATAGTTAATTTAAAACGGGCATATGAAAGCTATACTGCCAATACAGGAAACCTTGAATTAGCTTGTTTACTAGGTTATGAAGTACTTAGAGAGGCTATAAAACACAATATGCTGGGAGTACTGTCTCCGTGTCTGTATGATACTGCCTGGAATAGGGCAGAGGCGAATATAAAGGATGACGAATTGAGAAAAATGTTAAAGTGCGTGCATACAACCTCGATAATACGTTGCAATCAATTTTTGAGGGAACTTTCGGAAGAATTATATAAGGATGTAACAGGGGATAAAATTTGATGAAATTAACTATACAGAAACTTTTATAGGAAAAAAATTAATAAGTCATACTTGCTTGTAATTATGATTTATTAATTTTTTGCTTGATAATGTTGGGTTCTGAACAGCTGTAAATAAAAATTAATTATATTGTTTTATTATTATCGTCTATACCACCAAACACTGTATTTTCTATATTAGAACTAATAGATATTTGATCAAATATGTTGATATCAATGCATAGTGTGGTAACAATAAGCAGCAGAGATAATAAGATTTTTTTATTTTTTTTCATTTGAACGCCTCAATAAAAAATTCTTAATATAATATAGATTGGTTTCAAGTAAAATAACACCCCAGATTTGTCTAACTTTTCTATAGAAAAATTAGACAAATCTGGGGTGTTATTGGCGTTTATATTGATTATAATATTAAATGTAATAACAAAAATATAAGTTATTATAAGTTATTCTACTAAATAAAATGTCAAAACAATTTAGGAAATTTGAATTTTATGTCAAGTAGGAGAATGTAGAGATTTAAATCTAAAAAGTAAAAACACTTTAATTTAAAGTGTTTTGCAGAAGGGAGGGTTGAGAATGGAAGATAATAAGTTCGAAATTGGTGTACCGTTAATATCGGAGTGGTGTAAAGAGTTATTTGATAACTATAATGTCAGTGTTACGTGTATGTATGAAGGCTGTGGTTCAGATGATGGATGGCCAAAGAAAGATAGTATGTAATATTATAAGACAAATTAAAATATAGAGTTGTTATGTTGAAACTCAACAATAGCAACCCTATATTTTTAATATGACGAAGAAGGGGAAAAAATGAACAATAACTTTCATTTATTTAAAGTAGAATGTAATAATATAGTGTATCTATCGGATTATAAGCAAGCATATTGTATTACAGATGATGACTATTCTTATATTAAAATAAATAATAGTGTTGATAGATTCTTAGAAAAGTATAAACTTAATGATAAAGCTAAAAAAAATAAAGAAAATATAATAGTCGAGGAATATAAAACATACGAATTGTATTTGTGCGTATCAAATACATGTAACTCTAAGTGCGTATATTGTTTTGCACATTATGGTGATTATGGAAAAGAAAAAGGAATTATGGATTTTGAAACTGGGAAAAGAGCAGTTGATTTTTTTATTAATAAAATTGCCATGGAAGACAGTAAATGCATTATAACTTTTTTTGGTGGAGAACCATTAATGGCATATGATGTAATAAAATTAATATGTGAATATGTTAGATTGGAGTATAAAGAGAGAAATATAGAATTTCATATTACTACAAATGCTACATTATTAACGCATGAGATAATAGATTTCTTGACAGATAATAACTTTAAAGTCGCATTAAGTATCGATGGAGGTTTAAAAGTTCAAAATGCACAAAGACCACTGCTTAGTGGAGGCAATTCATATTATGAGGCAACAAAAAATATAGACTATTTATTAAAAAAATCAATGAATGTATTAATTAGGGGAACATATTATAACTTAGATTATGATTTATATAAATGCTATGAAGAACTTGTTGAATTGAATGCCAAAGAAGTAAACATAGTTCCGGATATTTCAGATTTGAAAAATAGCGAAGAGACGAAAAAGTTATTAGGCCAACTCGAAGTAGTTAAAAATTATATATTGGCATATGTAAAAAAACATGATGATTTTCCTTTTGGTATTTTTAAAATGAAAATTCGGGAATTGTTTTTATCTAAAAGAAATAGCATATACAGATGTGGAGCAGGAAAAAATACTGTATCAATAGATTTAAAAGGGAATATATATGCTTGTCATAGATTAAGTGAGTTTAATGATTTTAATATGGGAAGTATCTATTCAACAAACAAGGTTAAGAATATAAATTTTACATGTAATAGCTGTAACTCATGCTGGAACAGATTCACATGTACACATGGATGTGTATATGAAGATATAGTACAAAGAAATAGAGGTGCAATGATAGAACCGGCTTTTTGTGCTTATTCAAAAAAAATGACAGAATTGGCAATAGAAATCTGCATGAAATTACCACAGCAGAAATTAATAAAAATTCTTGGTATCGATAATCAATAGAAAATAGAGGGGCATGTCTATATGTTAGAATTTTATAAGTTTGCATTGCCTAGGATGAACCGTAAGGCAAAAATAATATTCTGGAGTATGTTTCCGATAGCTCTTGTGAGCAGTATAGTATCAATACTTATTCCGGTTGTACAAAAAAACCTGATTTTGGGGATAACAAACGGGAAGCTGGATAGAGAAGAAATAATTAAAATATGTTTGATTATTTTCATTGGAATTATCGTGAATGTACTAGAAGCATTGGGACTTAATAAACTTATGATTTGCCTGAAAAGAAAGATACAACAGGAACTGTTGAATTCAGGAATAAGAAATGATAATCCTATTATAAGAGATAAAGGTGCCGGTGCATATATGGTGAGTATCTTTGGAGACTCTGAGCAGATATCGGGATTAATTCAAAACAATGTTTTTTATATATTTTTTCAGGTAGTGGCTGCTATAGTAGTGCTTATCATAACGCTGAATTGGTCAATGCTGTTTGCAGCTATTGTTATACCGTCATATATAATTATGATAGCTATCCATATTTTATCAAATAAACTATATTTAAAAAAATATGAAATAGGCCGGGAGTATGTATATGAGGTAAACCCTAAGACATTAGAGTACATAGAAAACAGAAGTACAATTTTAGGATATGCACAGATACAAAGTTATGAGAATAATCTATATCAACTATTTGATAAGAGAGATGCAGCATTTGAAAAGGCTTTTGCAATAAATACAGTTTCATTAGTTTTACTTAAAGCTGTAAAAACTATTTCTCTTTTATTATTTTTTATATTTTCGCTTTACGAAATATTAAAAGAAAGTATGACAGTTGCTGAGTTTGTTGCAATGACAACTTATTTTTCAACGATTTATGCACCCATAGAAATCATAAAACAGTTTTATATGCAGGTACATAAATATCAGGTAGCAAAAAGTAAAATAGAAGATAGCTTGAAAAAACAAATTAGGTCAGGAATACCTAAAGATTATAGTCTGCAATTATATAATTGTTCATATATGTATAAAGATATTGATACAAAAGGACATTTAGATAACGTCACCATTAATGTTAATGATAAAATTGCTTTAGTTGGGTTATCCGGAGAAGGAAAAACAACAATTATTAAAATGCTTTTAGGAGAGATTATTCCAAATATAGGGCGATGTGTTTGCGGCACACAGGATATCAGTAGAATTTCAAAATATATATTAAGAACATATATTAGGTATTATAGCCAAAATATAGAAATTTTTAATGAGGATTTATGTTTTAATATTACTCTTGGTAAGAAAGGAGTTGACCAAAAAGAATATATAAATCATCAACAATCATTAATTTCTTTAACAGGGCAATGTCTGATTAAAATAAAAAATAAATGTTCAAATAAGCAATTATCAGATGACGAAAAACATTTAATACAAGAAGTTTTTTTGTCAGATGTAAATGAATGCAGTGAATATATTTTTAATGATATAATTGGTGAAGATAATCAGACCATTGAGACGTGTGCACAAATAATAGGAGAGTGTGTAACTGCAAGACGCTATTATATTAACGAAAAATATAACGATATTCTCAATATGTTGGAATTAAATGTTTTGAAAAACAGAAAACTGGGACAGAGGGGGGATATGATTTCAGGTGGTGAAAAGAATAAAATAGCAATGGCAAGATTTTTACTGCCTGAATATGGCAGGTATTTTATATTAGATGAGCCATTTACAAATTTAGATTTGATTTCGGAAGAAAAATGTATGAATGCACTTAGATATTATACTAAGGATATGAACGGAATACTTATATCACATAAGATGAACATTGTAAGGAATTTTGCAAATCAAATATATGTATTGGAAAATGGTAAAATAACAGATAAAGGTATACATCAAGAACTTATTAATAAGAGTGGGTTATACAAAAAATTATATGAAGAATATCTTAACCAAACAAACATTGAAACCATCAAACAATAAGCGTGTAAGTCCTGCCCTTCGGAGCAATAAATATGGTGTGATAGATAATATAAGGTATGTACTGCGCCATCTTATGAGAATAGAGCCAATAAGTGCATTGCTTATTCCGGTTGGCGTAGCATCTAATGCCACAAAAAAATATTTATGGAGTTTTATCTCCAAACTGGTGATAGATTTTATAGTTTTAGAATATACGGATATACAGTATTTGTCGCTTATTATGATATTTGTTGCTGTTGAGGTTGTAGCTGCCGTTTCGGACACCTTTTTTTCCAATCAGATGTTCTGGAGATACACGCATGCCAGATTTGAGATGGTAAATGAGAAGAATAAGAAGATTATGAGCATGCCATACAGCATGGTTCAGGATCCTGATATTATGGACTCGTATCAGAGAGCAGATAATGCCTGCTGTAATGATAGTGACGGAATACAGGGAATGATGCGGACAATGGTGAATTTTTTTATCTATATGGCGGCAGCGGCTGTCGGCATAATTATACTTGGCTCATTTAACATATACATAATGGTTATTCTGATATGTGCCGCAATAATGAATTTTGTAATAAAAAATAATATTGACAAATATACAAAAATTCATGTGTCGGATGCACTGGCAACGTGGCGAAGAAAGCATACGTATATGCAGAACACGACAATGGATTTGAAGGCAGCCAAAGAAATCCGTTTGTATGATATGAATTCTTTTATGATAAAGAAATATAGTGAGATTAATAAAGAACGATATGAGGCTCAAAAGAAAAAAGAAAGATTAAGCTTTGCGGCGGATGCAGGCTACAATGTCATCTGGGCTTTCTGTCAGATTATTTTGTATGGATGGATTATTTACAGTGCGGTAAATCGGAAAATTACTGTCGGAAACCTGACATTGTACCTCACATCAATGACTACATTATTTAATGGTATTATCAGACTGTTGGATATAGCCAATAAGCTGTTTTCACAGAGTCGTGAGGTTGAAGATTACAGAAAATTTATTGATATTGAGATTGAAGAGGATACTTACGGGATGGTTAAGACAGAGGTTCCGGAATCTGATGAATATAATTTTACTTTTTGTAATGTATCATTTAAATATCCTAAATCGGATAATTATGTACTTTATAATCTGAACCTTACTGTTTCGTCCGGAGAAAAATTAGCTGTTGTCGGTCTTAACGGAGCAGGAAAATCAACAATGATAAAATTGCTGCTAGGTCTTTACGAGCCGACACAGGGAGTAATACTTTTAAACGGAGTGGACATAAAAAAATATGACAGGATAAGCTATTACAATATATTCGCACCGGTTTTTCAGGAAATTCCCATCTTCGCATTTCCGTTAATTGAAAATGTATCAATGAATACACTGGATAATATGTGGTTATAATACCTGACTTTTAGAGTTAAGGCATAAAATATGGTGCTAAGCCAAGGATCAAAACCTGTGGCTTAGCATTTTTTTGATTTCTCCTTTGCTCAAAAAATATGATGTCAGCGGTAAGCTACAAAGGTCTGCAAAATCTTTGATAAATGATGTACCACGCGAAAGATTTATATATTTTCGATCGGATATTTTTGCAACTCTGAAGTCACGAACAAATTCGAATAAATCTTCAGAACAATAGTTGTTTTTCAGTATTTTGAACTGTAGTAATCGTGTCAGCAATACAGCAAGGTAGCAGATCAGAAAATGACCAACAATGGTGTCCTGCTTTTGCAGATATACAGGTCTGGCATCTAATTGCGATTTCATGATCCGGAAAGATTCCTCGATTCTCCAAAGATTGTGATATGCCGTGTATACATCCTTGTCTGTCATTGATATTTCGGAGGTAACCAACATGTTATATCCGGCAAGTTCCAGAGATTTTTGAATCAGTTCTTCGTTCATGGTAACCTTTACTTTACCTTCTGTATCGTTTCCTTTTTTATCTACAGCAGCAAAGATGACATATTTGGCAGAATCCCCATACTCTGATTTTTTTGCCTGGGAAGCTTTCAGAAGCTTTGCTTTTTCCACTTCCTTATTGATCTCACAGGTCTGCTTTCTGGCAAGTTTTGGATTGAAAGTAACAATTCTTTTTTCAGTGATCTTAAATTTCTTTAAAGAACCTGTTTCAGAGTCGGTAAATTTGTATTCGAATTCATCTACGCATTCTTTGATGCGATATAATGTCTCCCCGGCCGCATTTTTGACATCCCTGTAATCATTAGGGAGAAGTACCCAGGTTCTTTCCGTTTCCGGAAGCATTTTTACAGACTTTGAGAAAATATATCCGTCACCGTTTTTGATTGCATGAAAGATGTTCTCTGCGCAGTTAAGGTCTTTATCAGCAATCTGAATGGTTCTGCCGGATATGGAGTTTCTCTTTTTCAGACCATCAATGATATTTCTGATGACCGGCTTTTCGCTTTGATTTCCGGGAAACAGTTTCATGCCAATGGGAATCTGGTTTGCATCAAGAAGAAGGCCAAGTCCCACGATGGGCTCCCTGCGGTTTTCTTTTGATGGCCCTTTTCTCCGGAACTCGTCTTCCTTGTCGATTTCAAAGTAAAAATTAGTACAGTCAGAGTAAGCATGGGAAGTATCGAACTGATACATCTGCTGAATCTGATGGTTATAGATCTCAATAATTTTTTCGTATTCGCAGCCTATATATTCGAGTCCGTCATAAAGCTGGTTGAGGGAAAAATCATAAGAATCAAACAGCTTTGGGATCACTTCATCAAAAGTTTTTACTTTGGAGCATGGTTGAACAAGCCTTGCATAAACAAGGGCAGAAATCAGGTCAAAAACATTAAAGCGGAAATCAGTAGCAGTCTGCATCAGATCAATATATTTTTTAACAGACAGCTTATCGTTAATGTTTTTCACAGGAAAATATCCAATGAGTTTTTCAGGCGAATCATCAGAGATCAGCTTCGTTTTTTGTGCAGCTTTAACAGCCTTTGCTTCCTGATTCAGCTTATTAACTTCTTCTTTGTAGAACGAGATAGGATCCTCGATGCCTTTAGCCTGAAGTTCGTGAACATAGCCGATGGGTTTATAAGCTTTGTGAGCAGTATGTCCACGCTCAGGATCGTAAAAACTTGAATAAATCTGAAGATAAGTCCCTTTTTTGTTGTTAGTTTTTTTAAGAAAATATGCCATAAAAGTCACCCTCTTATAGCATAACACCATAGCACCATAAAAGTAAGCATTAAAAAGAAAATATGTCAAGTTTTTTAAAACAAGAAAAAAGCCAGCAAATACGCTGACTTCACATGAAAAATAAATTTATAAACTCCCAAAAAATGTAGTGCTAAATCCTAAAGACGGGGGTAAAATTCACACTGTATTGCAATATGATGTTCAAAAGAATATAGCAGGTGCAAGAAATCATACATCGGTTTTGATTTAACGCTTGTCTGGACAATTTAAAAATATTTTTACAAAAACAGTAAAAAATGTTTGCATAGTAGAACCATAGATGGTATTATTTATTTAATAGAATATTTATATTTTTTTAATATTTTATTAAATAAATAGTCTGTGAAGATAATACACGGAAATAGAGACTGTATGCAGGTGAACAGGGAAGGTCTTTATGAAGCAGGAACAGAAGATTATATTCTGTCGGAGACAAAGGAGGAACAGTATGTATTGTGAAAAATGTGGTGAGAAATTGGAGGACAATGTAAAGTTTTGTCCTAAGTGCGGCGCACCGGTGGCTGAAAATGTTGATTTTGTGAAAGCTGTTGACAATGTGCTGGATGGTGCTGAGAATGAGGCTAGAAGCGCCATAAAAGAAGTGAGAAATGCAGTGAGCGGAAATGATAACAGTGGAGTGTTAAAGGAGAACTGGGGATTGCTTTCGTATGTGCTTTTATCTTTCATTACATGCGGTATATATGGGTGGTATACCATATATAAGTTAAGCAATGATATTAACATTGCATGTAACGGTGATGGTGAGAACACATCGGGACTTGTCAAGACTTTAATACTCACAATTATCACCTGTGGCATTTATGGATGGATATGGCACTACAAGCTTGGAAACCGTCTTGCGAAAAATGCTTCCCGCTATAACTTGACTTTCCAGGAGAATGGTACAACAGTTCTGCTTTGGATGTTATTCGGTTCAATGTTATGCGGAGTAGGTCCGTTTATCGCAATGCATATTATTTTTAAGAATATGAACCTTATCTGTCATGGATATAACACATACAGTCATATTTAATAATTATGTTTAAAGTAAAAACACGAATTAAGAGCGGCATTACATGTTTTGCTGTTATAGTATTTGTATATTTGGTTTTTACGATATCAGGTATAGGGTGTCCTATTAAATTCATCACAGGTGTTCCGTGTCTGGGCTGTGGTATGACAAGAGCACTGATTTCAGTGTTAGAGTTGAATTTAAAGGATGCCCTATATTATCATCCAATGGTCATCGTGCTGGTGCCGGTGTCCATTTTCCATGTATCGGACTATTTTATTTTTCATATTGATAAAAAAATATGGAATATAATAATCGCAATAATATGCATCATGTTTATTGTCTGTTATATTATCAGAATAAGCTTTGGGTATGGCATATTTAGTGACTGGGACATAAAGGATGGGCTTGTTTACAGAATTCTGTGCGCTTTAGCAGGAGGTGCACCGCATTTGCCGTTTTAAAGAAAGCTTGTTGCCGGATTGTGTAGAAAATGATGTGGCTTTACAATACAAAGTCTATGTGGTACAATAATGGGCGGTCATTACAAGTGAAGGTTTGAAGCCGCAAAGCCGGTATAAAATGGCTTAAAGTGGAAATCATTTTAAAAGCAGCTTTGAACAGTTACCATATTATTATATTTTCAGGAGGAAAACACAATGGCACAGATTAGCAAGGATATGAGAATTATCGACATAATCAATGTTGATTACGATATAGTTCCTATTTTACTTAATGAAGGAATGCACTGCATCGGCTGCCCTTCAGCACAGGGTGAGTCTTTAGAGGAAGCTGCTATTGTTCACGGTCTTGACCCGGATGCAATCACAGCTAAGATTAACGAGTTCCTTGCAACAAAGTAATTTAGATTCAAAATCAGAACCCCATTCACTCACTGCTAAGGCAGTTAAAGTGAATGGGGTTTTTGCATATTCGGAAATATTAAGTTAACGCTAAAACTACATATTAAGTCTTGGCAGATTATCTGAACTGTCCGGAGCAGACCTGAAATAGGTGGGCTATTTATAACTGTGCGAGAACCTTGATGGCGTCCTTGCGGATAATAACCTCATCATGCTCGTTAAGATATGCGAGTGTCGCATATGAAAGCTTCTCTCTTATGCCGTACTCAGAGAGAATATTGTTGACTCCGGTAAATTCATCCATGCTCATGCTGTCGCTGCGGATAAAGAGATAGTAGCGCAGATTGACAGGGTTCTTGTAGAGAATGCTGCTTCCTGAAAAACGGCTGTCAACAGCAAATGCGGCTGCTGATGCCTGATTCAAATCTTTGAAGGAGAACAGTTTCTCAAGAGGAGCAGAGCCTAAGCCAGTCTTATCCTTGCTGTCTGCATCTGAAGCAGAAATCTTATTAACATTATTGTCTATTAAGCTGTTAGAGCCGGAAGTTCTGCCGCCTGCGTTAGCTTTTTTGGCATTTTTATCGGCAGAGCCTGATTTGCTGCCGGATGAATCGGAAGCGTCAATGTCTTTACTATTCTTATTCTTGCCTTTTGCCTTGGAAAGGAAGCTGTCTGAGAATGGGATGAAGTCGGCATCCTGATTGAGAGCTTCATTTATTCTGTTAAGCAGTGATGAACCATCATCAATGCCATGCATGTCATCGTCAGAGTCGAGCATGTCCGCATAGTCGTCATCATCATCCGATGGTGCGAACTTGGAAAAGCGCGTATCAAGCTCTTCCGGGTCTTCAACCTTAGTGATGACAAGAACAATGCAGTCAGGTGATACAGGTATGGCTTCTATCATGAGAGGAATATCCTCTGCTTCAAAGCCGCATTCAAAAGATGCCTGTGCAATCATATCTTTAAAAAGGCTCTTAGCCTTCTCGGTTCCATAAGCTAATTCGCTGATTTTAAGCTCTCTTGAGTCTAAGTCAGCACGATTAAGTGTACAACGTATTGAATTTTCACTTAGTCTTTCTATTTTCATGTCAAATCACATCCTTCCTGACCTGCTTATTATACGTCATTTATTATTGTTCTGTAAAGGTTTATTAATATGAAAAAAATATGAATTTTAAACATATGTTTAATAATTCTACAATCAAAGACGGTTGTGCATGTTGCTTGTATTTAATAAAATACATATAGGGTTTGCTGTTATCCTTGGAGGTGGTATTTACCGTGACACATAACACTCTATTGGATGGCAAATACTTAATCCTTGATAAGCTCGGGCAGGGAGCTTATGGCGAGGTATTTCTTACAAGACATACAGGACTTGGAGTCTTTAGAGCTGTCAAGCGTATCCGTAAGAGTCAGGATATACATAATACAAGAAGGCGTGAAGCAGATGCACTTAAGTCTCTGCGGCATGCATCCTTACCTATAATATATGACATTGATGAGGATGATGTGTATTTCTACATTGTTGAAGAATATATAGAAGGGACATCACTTTCAAGATATGTAAGTGATAGGAAGAGACTCTCGCAGGAAGAGACTTGCAGCATAGTTATGAGTATATGTACTGTTCTTGGTTATATGCAGAAGCAGGCAGGATTATTGCATCTTGATATCAAGCCGGACAATGTTTTAGTCACAGCCGAAGGAATTAAGCTGGTTGACTTTGGGAGCAGCTGCATGGCAGCACAGCCGTTAGAGTGTGTTATGGGAACAGAAGGTTATGCGGCACCGGAGCTTTATCATAGGGCAGTTCCTGAGGAAAGGTGTGACATATACTCAATCGGAATGCTTATGAAATTCATGCTCACAGGGCAGATTTCAGGCAGTATTAATAGTAATATATGTTCAGAAAATCTTGAATTTATCATCAATAAGTGCACCAGTCAGAATCCATCTGAGAGATACGAGGATGCGGACAGACTGTTTCTTGCACTGAAACAATCACACACATTATCAGATAAGATAACAGCGAATCCTGTAATTATTGTAATTGCAGGAAGTGGGCACAGAGTAGGTGCAACACATTTTGCAATTATGCTGGCAGCATACCTAAAATCGAGAGGCTTCAGATGTCTGTTAGAGCTTGCAGCGCATAAGGATAAGAAAACGAATATCCCGATATATGGGGAGATAAGGCATATATGCTGTCATGGTGGTATATACAATGTTGACGGCATAGAGCTTATGCCGGATTATCGAGGCTTTGCAGTTCCTTTAGATGATGAAGGCTACAGCAGATATTCAATAGTAATAAGGGAAATCGGAAGTATGTGGGAATGGGATGAGAGTACCTTGACGGAGTATATTGACAATAGCAGGTCTTTTGTGCTTGTCACAGGACATACGGCAGAGGAGCTTCTTGATTATGAGATGGCGGCAGATTTTCTTAAAAATAAGGGAAAAAAATTTGTCAGCGCAGTAAATTTTGCGGGTGGCAGTGAGTACATGGGAATCATAAAAGAACACTGTATGAAGAATGCTTTAAGAATTCCATATTGTACAGCACCATATTCATTTAAGATGGGGAGAAATGTAATTGAAAAGACAATTATTCCGGAACAGACCAAAAAAGACAGTGGTAGTTGGAATTGCCGGAACGCACAGCGGATGTGGAACAACGCACTTTGCTTTGTGCGCCGCCAATTATCTGTCAAACGTGGCAGGAAATCATGTGATGGTCAGCAGTCATTGTGCCGATGCATTGAAAAATAATATTTTAAAAAGACAGGCAAAGGTTATCCACGATGATGTCGGCAATGACAGTATGATTGTCTATGCGAATATCACGTTTATGGCGGGAGGGTACGAAGCTTCACAGACAGAGCTTTGCGGGCAGTACGATTATTATATAGTCGATTTTGGGCAGATGGATTGTGTCGGTGAATATGAGCTGCAATACTGCGACAGATTATTTTTGGCAGGGGATTTGAGCTTGTGGAGGTTTGATGGCTCGATAAAGTCGGCAGAATCTTTAAAAAGAAGATACGCCGGTACAATATGTTTTATGTCAGCCTTTTATTCCGTGGAGGGCATGAAGGCATACAAAAAGGCTGTAAAAGAACAGCCGGTTATAATTCCTATAGATATGGAGCCGTTTGCGATATCTAGAGATACGCTTCTACTTATGGAGAGGCTTTTTGGAGAGGAAGCTTATGGAATAAGCAGCAAAATAAAAAAATAAGCACAATAAAAATAAGTCACAGATATGCCTCATAAGGATAAATAATATATCACACACATTCTGGTAGATGGCATTAGTGTTGGCAGCAAAAAAGTAACTATGTAATTGCAGCATGGAGGCAGGTTATGAAGGGCATAATTAGCGAAGCAGAGAATATGCGCGATGAGATATCTGCATTGTTGTGCAGCGAACTTGAACGCTATACCGAGGAAGGTATAGAAGTCAGGATTGGAGGATATCAGGCTAGTATTAATAAGCGGTTAACGGATATGCTTCTTAGGGACGGACCATGTACATACATGCGTTCATACTCATTTGATGAGCTGGGAAGAGTTACGGGAGTTGAGTTTCAGTGCGTGAGACTCGATGAGAAAAAGTATTAAAATTTTATAAGGTCCCTCTGGGCTCCGGGTGGCAGATATGCCGCCCGGAGCTTTTTTGCCATTATGGGAGGGCGGTGTCAAAACATGCTGATTTAGTGTGTGAGTGTATAACGAGTTATATTTATGCATATCGCTCCGTTGTACGAAGCAAGGTGTTCTAAGGACTCTGATAAGTGTGTTCTATACGTCCGCCACCGAAGCCGGCATACATCCTTGTATGCATTGCGTCTAAAGCAGCATCCATGCTGCTTTTGGCTAGGGAATGAACAGAGTCCTAAGAACAACTAAGCTTCTTCCAAAAGTCGGGATATGCATGAATATAATTCGTTATACATAGTTAAGTTTACAGAGCATGTTTTGACACCGGAATCTCTATTCACGGTTAGGTTCATAGAGCATGCTTTCCGGAAGATAACAAGAGAAAATTAATATAAATGGAAAAGAATCGGTATTGAAAATATATTTAATCAAAAGTATAATTAAATTCAGCGTAATTATTAGGAGTTTTTTAGAATAGGGAAGGGTGCTGCGTTATGACGGTATGTGTACAGCAGTGCTTTTCATTAGCAGGATGGGATTTCAAATAGTTATGATTTAATCTTATAAACATCTTAAAATGAGATGCGTCTAAAATAAGATATGTTTAAGATAAGACTTAATGTTTTAAACCAGGTAATTGCAAGACGCAGATTCTACGATAAAAAGAGTTATGCAATTATCTAAATGTTGGAAAATAGAGCAGGGAGCAGATAAATGGCTAAAAAGAAACGATATTTGATGGATGAAGATTTTGATGATAAGGATAGAATCGATGACAATGATATAGATGATTATTATACTCAGGATAGTCCGGTTAAGAGAAACAGAAAAAAGAATAACAGGCAGGCGGCTGGAATTATAGCGGCAGTGATAATTGTGTGTGTGCTTGTGGCAGGTGGAATAGGGCTTGTGACTTTGATTGATAAGTATACACCGAACAAGACGAGGATTACGTTTGAGGATTATTATATACAGCATGGCTTCGCTGTCGGGAATGACGATGAGCAGGAGAACGGCGCACAGGAGGCTTTTGTACTGTTAAACGGTGAGCAGACTGATGCTAAGGCTTATTGCTTTGGTGATGTATGGTATTTTAAGAAGGATTTTATAGATGAGAACCTTAATCATAGATTCTATCTTGATGTTGCAAATGATGAGCTTATATATACAACACCGACTAAGATTGTGACAATTCCTTTTGAGAGCCAGGCATATTATGTTGGAGATAAGGTTAAGAAGGAACATTATGTTGTTGCGAGAAGAGTAGATGAGGATATTTATATTGCGGCTGATTTCATAAAAGAACGTGCTGATTTTATCTATGAAGTCAGAAACGAACCGTACAGAATGCTTGTGACTACCGTGTACGGCACAAGTGAGTATGTTCATATAGCGGATGAAGGTACGGTAAGAACCGGTGCAAGCATCAAGGATGAGATACTTGCGATTGGCGATGCGGGTGCAAGCTGGAGCGTTGCAGGTGAGGACGGAGACTGGACGGAGCTTGTGACGGATGATGATATAAGAGGATACATAAGGACTAAGGAGTTAGGCGAAAAGTATACCGTGACGACATCAAATGATTATCAGGCACCTATGTATACTTCGGTTTCAAGAAAAGATAAGGTCAATATGGTATGGCATGCCGTATATGACATGAATGACAACGATAAGATATATGGACTTTTAGATGCCACGGAAGGTGTGAATGTCGTTTCACCTACATGGTACCAGTTATCTGACAGCACAGGAGGCTTTAATTCCTTTGCACAGCAGGAATATGTCGATTACATACATGAGACTGGGCGCCAGATATGGCCGTTGTGGAGCGATTTTACATCTGTTAGTGAGGAGAATGGCTGGAGTGAGTATGAGCTGTTTGCAGTCACGCAGAACAGAAGAGCGCTTATAGCTGCGATGATGGATGAAGTTCAGGCATATGGATATGATGGAATTAATATTGATTTTGAGAAGGTAAGCTCCGATAACGGAATTCATTTTGTACAGTTTTTAAGAGAGCTGTCCATAGAGTGCAGAAATGCCGGTGTTGTCCTTTCGGTTGACAACTATGTTCCGATGCCGCATTCGGCTCACTATGACAGAACTGAGCAGGGAGCTATAGTAGATTATGTGATTGTGATGGGATATGATGAGCACTATGGCGGAGGCAGCGAAGCAGGAAGCGTTGCATCGCTTGACTTTGTAAAAAACGGCATAGTGAATACGCTTGAAAGTGTTCCGGCACAGAAGCTTATAAATGCTCTGCCCTTCTATACCAGAATGTGGGACGAATATGTGGATGAGAACGGACAGCAGGTTTTAAATTCAAAGGCATATACGATGAGAGGCGCTTTTGACCGGGTGGAGGAGCTTGGTCTTGTCACTAACTGGAGCGACAGTGTAGGACAATATGTTGCTGAGGGAGATGTGGAAGGACACCACTACAGCGTATGGCTTGAGGATGCGAGGTCGATAGAGGAGAAGATGAAGATTGTAGCAGAGTATGACATTGCAGGAGTGTCTGCATGGAGCCTTGGCGGAGAGTATCCGGATGTGTGGGAAGTAATCACACGCTACAACAAGTAGAATTGATAAGTCCGGCAGAGGGTAATTGGGAAATACAATGACGGAATATTTTTTAACCCCGTGCATAGAATAGATATAAGTATTCTATGTGCGGGGTTTTTGTTATGAAAAAAGATGTACTTTCTCTTGCAATGGGACTTATTATGATTTTTTCACTCTGGCTGCTTATGAGGCATTTTTTAAAGCCTATGGATGACTTGGCAGTGGATGCGCAGGCAGGGACGCAGGAGGCACTTACCAGTGAGTCCGGCACACTTAAGTCTGATACGGATGGGTATACGATTGTGATTGATCCGGGACATGGAGGCGTTGATCCGGGTATGCTCGGCGTTAACAATACAGTCGAAAAGGAACTCAATCTTGCAGTGTCATACATGTTAAAGGAGGAGCTTGAAAATCAGGGAATGACTGTGGTTCTTACAAGGACGACAGATGACGGACTCTATCTTGAAACCGACAAAAATAAAAAGATTGCAGACATGAAAAAAAGATGCGAGATAATAACGGAAAGTGATGCACAGATGGTTGTGAGCATACACCAGAACAGCTTCAGTGACAGCAATGTCTGCGGAGCACAGGTGTTTTATTATAAACATTCCGAGAAAGGAAAGGTGCTTGCGCAGTGTATACAGGACAGCATAAAGGAAAATGTTGACCCGACAAACGACAGGAAAATTAAAGCAAATGACAGTTATTATATGCTTATTCATACACCTTGCCCGACTGTCATTGTAGAGTGCGGTTTTATAACCAATTATGAGGAGGCGAAGCTTCTTGTGAGCGAGGAATATCAAAAAAAGGTTGCACAGGCGATAGCATTGGGAATTAAGGACTATATTGAAAAATAATAATTGACTTTTTCTTTTCCCAAATGTATTTTAAGCAAATGTATTGGAAAAATATTCCTGATGTTGACATATTTTTATTAGAACAAGGTAAACATAGTAAGATATAAAATAGCAAAGTATTCTGTCATGGACGGAACTGCGGAAAGGAATGTAAGTGGATATTTTATTTGCCGGAAACACGACAGCAGTGTCGGAGGGCTTTTATGATGCCATAGACAAGGAGTACAGATGTGTCGTATTGAATAACAATCTTACGCAGGACAAAATAAAGAAGGATAATATCATTTTTATGAAAAATGGTTCTGACGATGATACGGATAACATTTTTCAGTCGTTTAATTTTGAGACGGTTGTGTTTTTCTCACAGGTATTAGACGGAGAAAAAAAGATTTTTGATGAACTTGAGAAGCTTGAATACATATTGTATCTATGCAGAAAAAGAAATGTAAGTTCGTTTATGTATATAACAGGAAACAGAAAAGCAAGCGATGAGGAGGACGGTGAAGCGAGCAGAGCAGTACTTTTAAATGCATGTGAGCAGCTGTGCAAAAAGGCTGCCGCAAAAAGCGGTATCAATGTTCAGCTTTTGCGCACACCGTATCTTTATCATACGGTGATAAAGACAAGCCATGCCGGAAGGTGGCTTAACACCGTCATTGAAGGAGAAAAGCTTATCCTGCCGGGTTATGAGGAGACGCAGACGGATTTTATCAGGGAGGATGACCTTGCAGTGCTTCTTAACAGGATGTTTGATGACCCTTGGGAGGAGCCGTATCTTGACACCAATCTGAGCGGAAAAAACCGGATTACATTTTCAGAGCTTGCTAAGCTGCTTGGTGAGCTTGCGATGCCGGTAACAAAAGGTATACAGGTAGAATACAGTGGGAAGGATGAATGTACTCCTACATATAAAGAGGACAGCTGGGCAAGAAAAGAATATGGCTTCATACCGCATGGAAATATAAAAGATGATTTAAAGGATGCTATGGATGGGTATATCAAAAATTCGTCCAAAAAGAAAAAGCATCTGATAAGGAAAATCCTTTCTAACAGACTGCTTCGCGTCACGGTTGAGCAGATAGTCCTGTTTGCGGCTGCTGAGATACTAAACTACATAACGAGAAATAATGTCATGTTTAACTTCTTGGATTTCAGGCTTGTGTACATTGCAATAATAGCCTGTGTCAACGGACTTGCGGCAGGTGCGGCAGCAGCGGTTATTGCCGGTGCAGGTTATATTGCATCTAATACAATGTCAGTGTCATGGCAGGTATTGTTTTTTAATGTCCAGAACTGGCTTCCGTTTGCATGTTATCTTCTGTTAGGCTGTGTGTTAGGCTACAATACCGACAAGGCTTGTGATGATATAAAGAGCAAAACGGATGAGCTTAAGCTTCTAGAAGAGAAGTATGTTTTTTTACATGAGCTGTATATGGAGGTTGCACAGGGAAAGGAGCGCTTTAATAATCAGATAATCGGATATAAGGACAGCTTCGGAAAGATGTACTCTGTTGTAAAGAAGCTTAACACGACACTGCCGGAGATGGTGTTTTATGAAGCGATAGACGTATGTGAGGAGATTCTCGGAAATTCATATGTTGCAATATACAGTATTCATCCTAACAGTTCGTTTGCAAGACTGTATGTATGTTCAAAGCGCTGTATGCAGAGTGCGGAAAAGTCACTGAAAATCACCGATTATCCGAAGCTTTTAGAAAGCCTTCAAAATAATGATACATTTGTCAACAGGCAGGCGTTAAAGAACTATCCGGCTTATGCGACACCTATCCGCAGGGACGGAGTGCTTGTTGGAATGATACTTATAACGGATGCGGATTACAGCCGGATGAATATTGAATTTTCCAATAAGTTCAGAATAATGTCGGATATGATACAGGATTCCCTTGTGCGTGCAATGGAGTTCTATGAGATGAACCAGAGCGGACTAACCGATACAAGAATACTTTCTCCTGAAAAATTCGAAGAGATACTTAAAGTCAAGAATCAGATGAAAAAAAGGCAATATCTTGATTATGTAATGTTAAAAATAGCAGCCGGCGATGATAAAGCGAAGCTTAGGGAGCAGAGCGTGCGGCTTACGGGTCTTGTCCGTGAAAATGATGTTCTAGGAATCGGTAAGGATGGGAATCTGTATCTTCTCCTGTCGCAGACAGGAAAAAATGATCTGAGCACGGTTGCTAAAAGGCTTGAAGATAAGGGAATAATGTTTGAAGAAGTAAGCGGACAGGAGTGATGGAAGATGACAGTCCAAGTGGCAGCAGTTATATTTTTGGTTATACATCTGACAGTGTGCGTGATGGCTGTTATTATGAAAAAAAGCGGTAAGATAAAGTCAGCACACATGATACTTCCGGCAGTCTTTCTTGTGCCTGTGTGCGGGTGCTTTCTGCTTATTGTCGATGAATGGCAGGTGCGCCATGCAGGAAGGAAGATTAAAGATGTGGAGGATTATGCCGATGTGGCGGAGGATGAGCTGTGGCACAGGGAGATTATAACTCAGAATGATGATGAGCTTACCGTGCCGCTTGAGGAGGCGATGACTGTCAACAGCCCGGCAGTCAGCAGGAAGCTCATGATGAAGCTTCTGCATACGAATCCGGAGCAGTATGTTGAGCTGCTAAAAAAGGTAACTTTGTCCGATGATGTCGAGCTTACACATTATGCGACTACTTCAGTGATGGAGATACAGAGCCATTATGAGGACAGAATCGGGAAGCTTTTTAGTGACGCAGAGGATAATCCTGATGACACGGAGACGCTTGTCAGATGCAGGAACCAGCTAAAGGCTTATATAGACAGCGGGCTTATTTCCGACACAGTGCTGATGCAGTACAGAAGGAAGCTTGCCGATGTGCTGCAGCGCTTGTGCATTATGCAGCCTGCTGCAGTGCGTTATAAGTTTGAGTATATAGAAAACAGCATACTTATCGGAAAGACGGACAATGTTAAGGAGCAGCTTGAAATACTTGAAAAAGAATATCCGGATGATGTGAGGCTGTATAAGCTGTATGTCCAGTATTATTATTTCACAAACAATGGAGCTGGAATTTCGGATGTAATATCGAAAGTGAAGAATAGAGGAATATATCTTGATAGTGAAGGAAAACAGTGGTTTAATGCATGGAACCCCGATAAGTGAGCAAAATCAGCTTGATAGCTGCAAGAAGGCATAAACTACAGTATGCTTCGTGAATATGTGGGTGAAGCTGTGGACAATGCATAGGATTTGGCTATATGCATCAGGGAATGAGGACTGAAAATGAAGAAAAAATTGGCAGGAAAAATCATGATTCCCATTGTGGCGTTATTTATCATAAGTATTCTTGTATTTCGTGAGAGAGCGGGAATAAGCTATGATGAGACTGATGCCGCAGTGAAAAAGTGGGAAGATATATATACACCGGACATTTTGCAGACACCGGAGTGCATTATATTGACATCGGCTGAGGATATAAGCAGTGCATATCTTGATATAATGGAAACGGTGCTTACAGGCATGAAGGTCAGCTATGACATATGCGAGGTTAATAAGGATTTTGATACAGCAGTGTTGGATGGTTACAGTGCTGCTGTTGTCACGTTCCAGAGCTGGGAGGTTTTTGGCGATAACCTGATGCCTGTATTTGCATGGGTAAAGGACGGCGGACGGCTGCTTGCGGCGGTGACACCTGAGGCTGATGCATATTTTAATGCTGTATCGGCGAAGTTCGGAATTGAGACTGCCGATGAATATCCTCCGTTATATGGAGTAAAATTCCTAAACGGCTGCATGATAGGAGCTGACGATGATGATATATTCTGGTATGACCGTGAAATGCTTGAAGGAATAGTCTCATCATTGCAGGTTCAGTTAAAAAAAGAATGTAATGTGTATGTGACATCTGAGGATGGAAGCGTGCCTATTGTCTGGAGTAATGACTATGGTGCAGGAAGAGTTGCCATGATAAATCAGGCAGTCACACAAAAACATATCAGAGGCTTTGTAAGTCTTGCTTACAGTATACTTTATGATGCTTACGTCTACCCGGTTATAAACGCATCGGCATTTTATCTGGACGATTTTCCGTCTCCGGTACCCGGAGGCAACTCGGAATATATTAAGAGAGATTACGGCGTTGATGTGGCATCCTTTTATACGAATGTATGGTGGCCTAAGATGATGGAGCTTGAAGAAAAATACGGTATTTTACACACAGGCCTTATAATTGAGAACTATTCGGATGAGGTAGCTGCTCCGTTTGAGGGCAATAAAGAGACATCACGTTTCTTAAAATTCGGAAATATGCTGCTTAACAATGGAGGAGAGCTTGGATTTCACGGCTACAACCATATGCCGTTATGCTTAGAAGGAATAGATGAAGATAAACAATATGGAGACTACAAGCTGTGGAAATCCAGTGAGGACATAGAGACAGCGTTAATAGAATTGAGGGATTTTTCAGAAAAGCTTTTTCCGGAAAACGATTTTTGTGTATATGTTCCGCCTTCAAATATTATCTCCAAGGATGGAATAAAGGCACTTACAGAGGCGGATTCTGAGATAAAAATTATTGCATCAATTTTTATTGAGGATGCGAAAGAGGTTGCATATGAGCAGGAGTTTGGCGTTGACGAAAATGGAATCATAAATACGCCAAGAATTACATCTGGATGTATTATAGATGACTACCAGATGTTAGTTGCCATTTCTGAGCTTAATTTCCAGTTCGTACAGTCGCATTTTACACATCCCGATGACACGATGGATGTGGACAGAGGTGCACAAATGGGCTGGGAATATATGAGCAGCAGCCTTGAAAAGTATATTTCATGGATATATGAGTCGGCACCGAACATCAGGAATGTAACCGGAAGCGGCATGGGAAGAGCTGTTAAAGTTTACGATAGGCTTACTATGACAAGAGAATATACAGATGAAGGACTTAAGCTTAAGCTTGGCGGATTTTCGGGTGAAGCAAGCTTTCTTATGAGAATATTGGATGGACGTACAATTAAGAGCGTGAGTGGTGGAAGCTTTGAGCATATTTCAGGGTGTGTATATCTGATAACCGCAAAAAGCGATGAAGTAATGATATATGTCGGGGGTGCAAAGTGAGAGTCTGTATGATATTAGAGGGCAGCTACCCATATGTGCATGGAGGTGTGTCGAGCTGGATGCATCAATACATTCAGGCTATGCCGGACACGGAATTTGTTCTCTGGTGTATTGGCGCACAGGCAGAAAATAAAGGAAGGTATAAGTATGAGCTACCGAAAAATGTAGTCGAAGTACATGAGGTATTTCTTGACGATGCGTTAAAGCTTAGACTTAAAAATAACAGAAAAAAACTTAAATTCACGGATGAGGAAGTGTCGGAATTAAAAAAGCTGTTTGAAGGCGATAAGCTTGACTGGGATGTTCTGTTTAATCTGTTTCAGGAAAAGCAGGTTAATCCGGTGAATATGATGATGAGCCAGGTTTTTTTGGACATCATAATCGGGCTTTGCAATGAGAAATTTGCATATCTTTCTTTTACCGACTTTTTCTATAATGTGCGTTCAATGGTACTGCCGGAACTGTATCTTTTAACACAGGAGGTTCCAAAGGCTGATATATATCATGCGACAGCGACAGGCTATAGCGGGCTTCTTGGAAGTCTCGGAAAGTGGAAATACAATAAGCCGTTTGTGCTTACAGAGCATGGAATATATACAAGAGAGAGGGAGGAAGAGCTTCTTCGTGCGGACTGGGTTCTGCCATATTTCAGGAATCAGTGGATTAACCTTTTTTATCTTTTTTCAGATTGTGCATATTCCCACGCGGATGTAGTGACGGCGCTTTTTAGGAGGGCAAATGAAATACAGTATGAGCTGGGGTGCCAAAAAAGCAAGCTGTGCGTCACGCCTAACGGCGTACATCCTGAGAAATTTGCAGATGCAGGTGAAAAAAAGCCGGATGGATACGTTGATATCGGAGCTATAGTGCGAATAGCCAAGATAAAGGATATCAAGACGATGATATATGCATTTGCCGAAGTAAATCAGGCAATGCCGGACACAAGACTTCATATCATGGGTGATGTGGATGACGAGGAATATTTTAAAAGCTGCAAAGCGCTTATTGGGCAGCTTGACGTAAAAGGAATAATATTTACCGGCAGTGTAAATGTAGCTGAATACATAAAAAAGCTTGATTTTATAATTCTTACGAGTATATCCGAAGGGCAGCCTCTGTCGGTGCTTGAAGCGTTTGCGGCAGGAAGGGCATGTGTCACAACGGATGTCGGATGCTGCCGTGAGCTTATAGAAGGGGATGACGGACTTGGAAATGCAGGAATATGTGTTCCTCCGATGAACAAGGAGCAGCTTGCGCAGGCTATGCTTGAGCTGTGCAGGAATCAGGCAAAGAGAAGAAAAATGGGGCAGATAGGAAAAGATAGAGTTAATAATCTCTATACTCACAATATTTCGATGGAAAACTATAGAAAGATTTATAAAAAATTGATATCGAATGATGCTATATAGTGTCAGATGCTTAGAAAAGAGGATTATAATGGCAGGAATTGGTTTTGAATTAAAAAAAATGTTTTCCAAAAAGGGTGTGTTTCCGCTCCTTAAAGCGTATGGCTATGCGGGAATTGTGTGTGTCGGGCCGATGCTTCTTGGAATGGTTCTGCTCATAATGATAAGTCTTATGTCAATGTATTTTGGGGCATCGCATCATGAGAGGGAGCTGTTAAACAGCATGGTCACATATACACTTCTTGCGTCCATGGTTCTTACAAACACGTTCACAATGGTGGTGACAAGGTTCGTTGCAGATAGTCTGTACAGCAAAGAAAAAAGTCATATACTTCCGGCGTTCTGGGGAAGCACAAGCATAATGCTCGTATCGGGCGAGATATTGTATGGGATATTCATGTTATTTGCAGGCATTCCGGCAATATATGCTGTATTATGCCTTATATTGTTCGGAGAGCTTGTGCTTGTGTGGAACGAGATGAGCTTTCTGACGGCGGTTAAGGATTATCAGGGAATAATAAAAGTATTCGCCGGAGCGGTTATCATATCGGGGCTTGTGGGAGCATTGCTTTTAAAGTTCACAGAGTGTGAGATTATATGTGCAATGCTTTTTGCGGTTGTGTCGGGCTATGGAATAATGTCTGTTCTGTACTATAAGGTCATGGTTCAATATTTCCCTAAGGGAGATGTAAGCTCAGCATGCTTTCTGCCGTGGATTGACAGATATCCGGAGCTCATACTGGTGGGACTTGGCATGTCGTTTGGCTTGTTCGGTCATCTTGCCATAATGTGGGGAAGCCGTGTAAACGAGCATATACAGGGGCTGTTTTATGCCGCTCCGGTATATGATATTCCGGCGATAGCTGCTTTTTTATCAATACTTGTGACAACGATTAATTTTGTAACATCGGTGGAAGTTAATTTTTATCCCAAATACAGGAATTTTTTCGATGCGTTGAATAATGGCGGAATACTAAAGGACATAAATCAGGCAGGGCAGGAGATGAAGGAGGTTCTTTTCAGGGAGCTTACATATACTTTTATGAAGCAGCTGTTTACAACTATAGTATTCATAATAGGAGGTTCAATAATTCTTCCCATGCTTCCGCTTGGAATGACCGATGATATGCTTGGAATTTTCAGGGTTTTGTGCGTGGGGTATGCCTTCTATGCGGTAGGCAGCTGTCTTATGCTTATACAGCTGTATTTTGCGGATAACAAGGGTGCGCTTATAAGTGTACTGGCATTTATGTTTACAAGCTGCGGTGGGTCGCTAATTGTACGTGAGCTTGATATAAAGTTCTATGGTGTTGGTTTCTGGGTTGGAACAGTAGTATTCTCTATTGCTGCATTTGCAGGGCTTAGGATATATCTGAATAAGCTGCTGTATAACGTATTATCGAGCCAGCCTGTGATTGCGGAGGAAAAGAGAGGTCTTTTTACCAAATTGGCGGTAAAGCTTGAAAAAAAATATCAGAAAAAATATAAAAAACAGCTGCGAAAGGAACGTAAAGCGGCATTTGGAAGGGAGAAACAGCTTTGAAAGGCATAAAGATAGTGTGCAGCATTGGACTTATCTGCATTGCTGTGGGAATGAGTTCGTGCTCGATAAGCGATATGGGTATCGGGAAAAATGAAGGTGTAGATACTGAGGAAGCCGTCACTGCCGACAATGAAGCAGAAGGATTAACAGGCAGTGATAATGCATGTTCTGACACCGATAATTCAAAGATGATATATGATAATGATATCTTATATGAGAATCAGAATCCATCATCAATCGTGACAATGTATCTTACGGTGAGCGAGGGAAATGCTTCGGACAATACGAATCACACATGGACACAGGTCAACAGTTATTCTGTATATGATTACGAATATATGGGAGTGGACAGATATTGCGTGAATGGTCTTTTGCAGGTGGGGGATGAAAACGGACCTGTCATGGGAGAGCTTGGATACGGTCAGAATGTGCCTAATGCGACAGTGTCCATAAGAGGGCAGTCCTCCTCAAAAAATGAGCAGAAAAACTATAAAATCACAATAAAGGACAACAAAGGTACATGGAATGACCAGAAAATAATCAACTTAAATAAGCATGTATCGGATTACAGCAGGTTTACCAATAAGCTGTGCTATGATTTGATGACGCAGATTCCGGATATGATTTCTCTTAGGACGCAGTTCGTCCATCTGTATGTTAAGGATATGACAGAGGGAGGGAGCGGTGAGTTTGAGGATTATGGTCTGTATACGCAGGTTGAGCAGCTCAATAAAAGAGCACTTAAAAGCCACGGACTAGACAAAAACGGACAGCTCTATAAGGTGAATTATTTTGAGTTTTACAGATATCCGGATGTAATCAAGCTTAAAAACGATGCGGATTACGATGTCGAAGCATTTGAAGAAATGTTAGAGATTAAAGGAAATGATGACCACAGCAAGCTGATTGAAATGCTCGAAGATGTAAATGATTATTCTATCTCAATAGATGAAATAATGGACAAATGGTTCTGTGAGGATAATCTCTTTTCATGGATGGCATTTCATATTCTTATGGGAAATATTGATACACAGTCAAGAAATGTATTTCTCTATAGTCCGTTAAACAGCAGCACATGGTATTTTATATCATGGGATAATGATGGCGCATTTTCAACCTCAAAAAATGCGAGAAATAGAGACACTGCGGGCTGGGAGACCGGAGTCAGCAATTATTGGGGCAATGTGCTTTTCAGGAGGATACTGCTAGACAGTGATATGAGGCAGAAGCTTGATGACAAGATAGAGGAATATGTAAAGTTTATCGATAAGGAGAAGTTAAATGAGCTTATAGATGTATATGCACCTGTTGTGGAGGAGTATTCGTTCAAGGAGCCTGATTTAGAGCATATGTCCTTTGACATTGATGGATACAGGGAGTACGTAAAGACTATGGCAAAGGAAACGCAGTTAAATTATGCATCATACAAGGAAAGCCTTACAAAGCCTATGCCTTTTTATATAGGAAAACTGCAGCCGGATGACGGAAAGTTAAAATTAATATGGGATGCGTCATATGATTTTGATGCGGAGAATGTCTACTACACAGTTGAGATTTCAGATGATTACAGCTTTGAAAATCCGGTTGTCAAAGCGGATAATCTGTATGTAACTGAATATATGGCAGACGTTTTATTAGAGCCGGGGCAGTATTTTATTAAAGTCACAGCAAGAAATGAATCCGGAATGGAACAGTCGGCATTCGACTATTATCTTTCAAACAGAAACGGACGTATATATGGTGTCAAGTGCTTCTATATTATGCCTGACGGAAGCGTAGAGGAGGATATATATGAAGAGTGAGGGCTATAAGTTCCGTCATGAACTAAAGTTTATGATAAGTGAAGTTGAAAGGGATATTATGATAAAAAGGCTTTCATTTTTTATGCAGGCGGATGCACATGCAGGCGGCAATGCGTCAAGGGAAGATATCATCTTAGAGAAATGCTTCCGACAGGATGAATGTACACAGAAAGCTGCGGATTCCTTGCAGAGTGGGTATATGATAAGAAGCCTGTATTTTGATGACCGCTTTGAGCGTGCCTATGAAGAGAAGCTTGCAGGTGTTGAGTCAAGAAAAAAATACAGGATAAGGATATATAATTGCTCTGATAAGGTTATTAAGCTTGAGTGCAAGCATAAGGAAGGGCAGTATATACATAAGACGGCGGCATCTCTTACAAGGGAGGAAGCGGATGCACTTATTGCAGGAAGATATGATTTCCTGACTGATAAAGATGAACCTCTTTGCAGGGAATTCTATTTTGAATGTGCTGTGAACGGAATGGCTCCGAAGGTTGTTGTTGACTATGACAGAGTACCATTTGTGTATCCATATGGTGATGTCAGAATCACATTTGACAGCCAGGTAAGGGCAGGAATGTTAAACAATAATCTTTTTGACAAAGAGCTTCCTGTAAAAAATGTCATGCAGCCGGGAATGCTCATAATGGAAGTAAAGTTTACGGAGTATCTTCCGGAGCTTATAAGAAGTCTGCTTCCTGTAGCGGACAGTGCATATATGGCATATTCAAAATATACAATGTGCCTTGAAAAAAAGAAGGAACTCTCATGTGGCTATTGAGGGAAAGGAGCAGGTTATGAGTATAAGAGATGTAATTAAAAAATCAGTGTTGGAATCAGATATGTACAATCAGGCAATTTCTCTCTCGACAATTCTTACAATGACTGTAGATTTGCTGTTAGCGCTTGTCATGGGGCTGTTGATATATGCAGTCTATAAAAAGTTCTACAAAGGTGTTGTATTCAGCAGAAATTATGCAATCACGCTGGTCGGAATGACAGTGCTCACAAGCATGGTAACACTTGCAATCAGCACGAATATTGTGATTTCTCTTGGTATGGTAGGTGCGCTTTCCATAGTGCGTTACCGTACAGCGATTAAGGAGCCGCTTGACCTTATGTATATGTTCTGGGCTATAACGACAGGAATTACTATAGGCGCAAGCATGTACATACTTGCAGTGACAGCATTTGTAATCATGTTTATTCTTGTGCTGTGTTTTAGCACGAAAGGAGCATCGGGATATCAATATATGCTTGTGGTGCATTACAATGGTGATACGGCAGGCGACAATGTTGAAAGAGCACTTGGAAAGGTAAAATACACAATCCGTTCGAAGATAATGCGCGGTCAAAATACGGAGTTGACTATCCAGGTCAGATGTAAAAATGATAATCAGTCATTTGTGGAGCACATAAGGGATATAGAGGGCGTGAATGATGCGGCACTTATAGAGTTTAACGGAGAGTATCATGGCTAAAAAAAGACATAAGATGGGAGTGGCAGCAGGGCTTGTTGTCATTGTGGCGATGGTTATTTTTGTGGGGATGATGATTAATGTGAAAACATACAGGTACAGTACAGTGGATACGGTGTTGAGAAATCCGCTTATTGGCTTTGCCCCAAATGCAGATTATTTTGATGCGGTAGGGGATAACACTCTTGTATATATGGATGTGACGTGGAGGGAGCTTGAGCCGGAGGAGGGTGTCTTTGATTTTGCATCAATAGAGGAAGAAAATTTTCTTGACACATGGCGCTCAAGTGGAAAAAATGTTGTTTTCAGGTTCGTATGTGATGAGCCTTCCGATGAGGAACATATGGATATACCGGACTGGCTGTATGAAAAGACAGGCGATGGTATATTCTATGATACAGACTATGGAAAGGGTTATTCGCCCGATTATTCGAATGAGACATTTATAGCTTATCACGCAAAAGCGGTGGAGGAGCTTGGAAAAAGATATGGAGGGGATTCATTTTTCTGCTATATAGAGCTTGGAAGCGTAGGACACTGGGGTGAGTGGCATGTAAAATATGATGATGGAATAAAAAGACTTCCGTCAGAAGATGTCCTAAGAAAGTATGTAGAGCCGTATATCAGTGCATTTCCCAACGCAAGGCTTCTTATGCGAAGACCGTTTTCTTATGTATCGGAGTATGGTCTGGGTGTGTTTAATGATATGACAGGGTATGCACAGGACACTATGGAATGGCTTTCATGGATAGAGGAGGGAGGAATATATTCGGAACCTGAGCAGCCGATGGAGCTTATCGCAGTGCCAAAGGTATGGGAGAGCGCACCTGTAGGCGGTGAGTTCACAAGTGAGTATTCGATGGAAGAGATGCTCACGGACAGGCTTGATGGGACACTGAAACTTCTTTCTAAGTCACATATGACATTTGCAGGTCCGATGTGCCCGATTGCGGATGAGGATGAAAAAAATTATCCCGATGAGGTTTATCAGGTGCTTAAAAAGCTTGGCTACCGCTATGGCATATCAGAATGCGTTATGACGGACAGCAGGCTTACCGGGCGGCTGAGTGTCAGACTGACTGTAAATAATTATGGAACAGCTCCGATATATTTTGACTGGCATCTGTGCGTGTATCTGATGGATGAGAGTGGCAATGCCATAAAAAGGTATGACACAGGCGTGGATTTGACGGAAATATGCGGGCAGGAGAGCGCAGATGTCAAGCTTAATATCACAGGTGATGACAGAAAACATCTTCTAAACGGCACATACAGTCTTGCGGTCGGAATTGAAAATCCAGATACAGGAATGCCGCAGGTTCAGCTTGACATGAATGCAGAGAACATGGACGGGTACTTTTTCCTCAATTAATGGGGGGTCGGGTGTCAAAACATGCTGATTTAGTGTATGAGTGTATAACGAGTTATGTTTATACATATCTCTCCGTTGTACGAAGCAAGATGTTCTAAGGACTCTGATGAATGCTTTCTATACATACGCCACCGA